>Ga0123355_10011848_pt1 | contig 13468 bp, 12 predicted proteins | sample TergutEmb28metaG_3_FD_89872 | JGI IMG/M metagenome (GOLD analysis project Ga0123355, IMG submission 89872) | Embiratermes neotenicus P1 segment gut microbial communities from Petit-Saut dam, French Guiana - Emb289 P1 | ecosystem: Host-associated > Arthropoda: Insects > Digestive system > Gut ...
ATGGGTACGGTAAACTTACTGACTCTAGTAGTTTTGATACTCACAAGCGTGGCGGCGTCGGCATTAAGGCTGCAGTAGTTACGGCTAAGACTGGTCCCCTTATGGACGTTCAGGTCATCGCCCCAAGTGTCGAGGAGATACTCCTCATTTCCACCAAGGGTCAGGCCATTCGCGTAGCTGTTAAAGATCTCCCGCACCTCGGTCGCGCCACTCAGGGAGTCCGTATTATGAAACTGAACGCTGGCGATTATGTCGCATCTGTCGCACTTATGACTAAGGACGAAGAGTCCAAGGGTAGCGAAGCTAAGGAGGATGAGGGTGGAGCCGGAGAGCCTACAAACTAATTCGGTTGAGGTAGTCGAGCCAGCTGATGGCGCGATAGCCGAAGATGGTGCTACCCCAGAGACACCTCAACCCCATTCGCTATCCAGTAAAATCGCTCAGTATAAGACCTGGATCATCATAGGAGGGGCTGCTCTTTTAGCTCTCTTGTTGATTGGCGGGCTGTCTTTGCTTATGAGCGGGGGTGATACCATAGACGATGACCACACAACCATAGTTGACGGAGAGGGGCCACCACCGCCCGTAGCTGACATAGAGAGCTTAATATCGACCTTTCCTGCACTGAGCTCCCGCATCATACATAACGATGTCCTTGAGTTTAGGGGCAGGGAAGTTAACGCTGGCGAGCGCGTCTTAGTTTGGATTTTCTCTCCTAATCCTCAGTTTCTAGGCTCCTTCTTTGTCAGGCAAAGCGGTGATGTTATCCAAATTGCTGGCCTTAGTGCTGCGTTCACTCAAGTTGGTGTCGAGCCTGGGCAACACAATCTCGCTATCGTTACCTCTGAAGACCGCATAGTTGGTCGTCTCGGCATAGAAGTCCAAGATGACGGCTCGGTTATTGGCGAAAGTGATGGCGAGGGTGAAAGCGGCAGTATTGCGGTAGAGTTTCGGGACGTCACAATTGACGAAATTATTCGCCTAGAGACTCGCTATGTTCGCGACCCCAATATGCTCACAGGTGTTCAGTGGCTTGTGCAGTTCGGGCAGGAAGGCACCAGTCGGATAACTTATCGTGTCGCCTATAATGCTTACGGCAGAGAGCTGTCACGTACCAGAATCAATGAAACAGTTATTCGACCGGCAATAGATCGTGTTATCCATATAGGTATAAGTGATCACAACCTCAACGACCACCTCGTATTTGCTTGGCTTACCGTCGACCTCTGGGTAGCCACGAATTGCCAGGCTGCTGACGGCAGTTTCTATACCTGTGCTGACACCTCACGTCCACCCATAGATACAAGGAGCTTGACTAGGATATCTCATTTTCCGCAATCGCCTCTCTGCTACCTGCAGAATGACATGATTCGCTATGCTCAGTCCCGCAATTTGGCCATCCAGGAGAATCTTGGCGGTTGCTCTGATAATATTGGTGGTACATGGAATAACTTCACTGGCAGGGATACTGCGCGTATTGGGGAGCTGCGACTTACACCTCAGGTCTGCAGTCGGTGGAGTTTGACTTGTGGTTCTTGGTAGGTAGCCTGGGCACTTGATTTGCTCGTGACGGTAGAGTATAATAGGAGCATACTTTAATATCCTGCCGTGTGGCAGGAAAACTTTTTGAAAGGAGAACATGGAAGTATTAGACCTCAAACAGATGGGCGCTATGGCACGCATCATTGCCGAAGAGAAAAATCTCGAAGAAGCAGAAGTCGTCGCTATTATTGAGCAGGCGATTGCCGCAGCTTGGCGCCGTGATTACGGCGAGCGCGAAATGAATGTTCGTGCTGAGCTTAACCTTAACTCCGGTGAAGCTACCGCATTTATCATGCGGACAGTAGTTAGCGGGGAAGAAGACGAAGACGGTCATCCGTTCAATCCAGACACCGAGATCGCCCTAGAGGACGCCAAGAAAACCAAGAAGAACGCCGAGCTTGGTGATATCCTCGAAGAAGCTCATATCGTCGGCGACCTCGGTCGTGTCGCGAGCCAAACTGCCAAGCAGGTCTTGGTCAGCAAGCTCCGCGAACTTGAGCGCGAAAAGATGCTCGTCCTCTTCGAAGACCGCATCGGTTCGGTAGTACAGGCGACAGTAGCTCGTGTTGATCGCGCCGTTCGCGTCGACCTCGGTCGCGCTACCGCTATTATGCCAGAGCGCGAACAGATCCCAGGTGAGCATTATCGTGTCGGTCAGCGCCTCAAGGTCTACTTGAAGGGTGTAGAGCGTAGCGATAAGGGTGCGGACCTCATTGTAAGCCGCGCTGCTGCCGAGTTTGTAGAATATCTCTTCCGCCAGGAAGTCCCAGAGCTTGAGAATGGCCTGGTTGAGATTAAGGCTATCGCTCGCGAGGCCGGCCGTCGCACCAAGATCGCAGTTGCCGCTGGTGCTCCAGGCATTGATCCAGTCGGTACTCTAGTTGGTGGCCGTGGTGTCCGCGTCCAGGCTGTTCAGAGCGAGATCGGTGATCGCGAGAAGATCGATGTCGTCATCTGGAGCGATAACATGCCAGAGTTCATCCGCGAAGCTCTCTCACCAGCCGAAATCATGCGCGTTGAGCTTGATAACGAGAATAGCCGTGCTAAGGTCTTCGTTACCGAGGATCAGCAACCTATCGCTATCGGTAAGCAAGGTCAGAACGTCCGACTCGCTTCACGTCTCACAGGCTACGACCTCGATGTTGAGCTAGACCAGAAGCCAAAAGCCGTCCGCAAGACCAGCCGTGGTGCTGAGGATTCGCTACTGTCCGCTATCGAGGACGTTACAGAGTAAGTGTAGTTTACTAACGCTTCCAAGCCCCATAGGTTTTACTTGTGGGGCTTCGCGCTAGGCTTTCTCCTTGCTTTTAGTCCTTCACTTCAAATCCAGAATCCCCCTTGCGGGGGATCTGAAGTTATGTTTACTACGCTATTTGAGTTAAGCCTTCTTCGAAAGTGTTAGGAAACCGTTTCGTGGGTTTTCCTTAACCATTCGGTCCTCTGGTAGATCTACTGGCTCACCTTTGGCGTTCTTTGGCACCTTAGTGAAGAAGTAAATCGTTTGTGGCTTACCACCTCGCAAAGTCACTTCTGACTTGTGTAGATAGTAAGTAACACCTTTCGAGTTCACTTGACTATAAGCCATTATATCCTCCTTTATTTAGCTTATACCCCTATAATACTGGAGTTACCAGAGAGAGTCAAGGGGTTTTCTCTTTTTTCTTAAGTATTTCCAGAGAAACACGCAGGACTGCGTAGTACACTAAGCGCACTACCAGTAGTAGCGCCATCAAGAACCAGAGAGCGCTGACGATCCCAGCTACCGAGAAAGAGAATGGTGGCGACACGAACTCATAGCGGAACAGCGCTGGCTCAGGGAATACGATCGCCGACCCACCCGGGTGCTCTGCGAGTCCGTTCACCATACAGTCTACGAACGCCAGCGACCAGCGGTTATTAAATAATCTCTCGCAATGTCGCGCTACATCTCGGTGGATATTAACATCACCCATCTCTTTAGCTGCCGCTTCGACCGCGCGGTCATAGGAGTGTTGCAGATAGAACACGCCAGTATTAGCGTTCATATGGCGGCTCGAGAACCTGAGCAGTTCATTGAGGGTTCTTTCGATCTCCTTGTAGTCACCTGCCTCATCAGCTGTAAATACATCCACACGCATTCGCTCCATGCGTAAGTTATCCACTCTAAGCGCCATCAGCATCACAGGAAAGAGCATTATCCATACCAGCACTATCATCCAGGTTCGTACACCTAGAATCCGCCTAATCCCACGCTTTACGCCACGCTCTGCCATACTTCTATTTTATCATAGGCTGTGCTAGAATGTATACATGAGCGAGATTTTGGCAGACTACAACAATTATGATTATAAAGGGATTTTTTGGCAGGATCGTGAATATGAGGACAAGAGCGACCGCCGCGCCATTCAGCTTCTTCTCCCTAAGAAAGCGAAGGTTTTTATTGACATTGCTGGCGGCTATGGTCGACTGGCTAACGAATACCTACCACGTAATTACGGCAAGGTTATCATCTTTGACTACTCAAAGACGCTCTTAGCCGACGCTAAGAAAGAATTTGGCGACCAGGTCGAGACCGTTCAGGGTGACGTCCACAAGATGCCATTCAAAAACGGCGAGATTGACGCCATGCTGATGGTTCGTGCGACTCATCACTTCGGTGATTTACCAGCTATCATCAAAGAGCTATCCCGCGTCCTGGCGCCAGGCGGCACCCTAGTGCTTGAAGTAGCCAACAAGAAAACAGTCGCCAAGATGCTGAAGTACTGGCGCGGCAAGAGCGACATCAATCCCTTCGACCGCAAGCCATCAAGGCTCAAAGAGTTAAACAAGGGTGATTTCTATAACTATCATCCTAAGTACGTTGAGCAGCTTTTCCGTGACAACAACCTCGAAGTCGAGCGCGTCCTTAGCGTCAGTAACTTCAGGAGCCCTAGACTCAAGAAGATCTTTGGTCATAAAATACTAGCAGCTATTGAGCGCCCATTGCAGCGACCGCTCGCACCACTTCGTTTTGGACCGTCAATTTATTATAAGGTAAGAAAGGTAAAATAGCATGCGAGTATGTGTGGTGGGGCAATACGTCAAAGATGTCTATTTACAAATAGCAGGGGAGTTCCTCCGCGACGAAGACAACATAGAGCATCTTGACCTCGCTTTCGATGGTTCCGAACAGAAGCTTTTGCGACGCACCGCTACAATGTCTGGGTCTGCTGTGGTATCTGAGGTATTATACCGTATGGGGCATAAAGTTGATTATGTCGACGATACTTTTCCGCCTCATCGCTACATCTTAAATAATGGCCGTGGTTCGGTAGTTCTCTCTGGTGCCAATGAGAAGGTTTTCTGGCAGCCACCAAAGGAAGCTCCAGACGCCATCTTTGTCGACGACACCTCGCTCCTCAGTCGTAGTGAAATGAAGAAGATCGAGAAATACGCCAAAGACAACGACGTTATTTTGTGCGGTCATGGCGATGAGTCGTTCTTTCAGGGCCAACCAGACATTTCTTGCCCGCTTAGCTCTCCGGTTGACCATATAAGCATCTTCGCTAACGGCCTTATGTATACAGTGCAGATCGAAACATCAAAGGGCAACATCCACTCAATATCAAGCCTTCGCTCCTTGATACACGCCTCTATCATTGGCACTTGGCTTCTGGGCTACGACACAGCAAGCTCTCTTGCCATCGCCAAGGGTATGGTCGAGCAGTCCACTCTGACCAGTACTCCGCGCCTCGCCGACATCCTCGAAGGTCTCGGTGATCTTCGCGCCACCTTGCGAGTCGAGGGTAGCGAGCTCGCCAAGACCGCGCAGCAAATTATGTCACTCGGCATCCTCGCCGCTGACGAAAGCGGCGGCTCTATCGCAAAGCGCTTTGCTTCACTGGGTATCCCAGATGACGAACAGCATCGCCGTGACTATCGTAATGTCCTATTAGGGCTCCCAGAGCTCGCCAAATACTCTAGCGGCGTCATTCTTTTTGACGAAACAACCACCCAGCTCGCTGACAACGGACAGAACTTCACAGATTTCCTCGCCACTCAGGGCATTATCCCTGGGGTTAAGGTTGATCAAGGCCTGGTCGACTTCGGCAAGAAGGGCGAGAAGACAACCGAGGGTCTCTTTGGCTTGCCTGAGCGCCTCAAGATTTATTACGAGCGTGGCCTCCGTTTCGCCAAGTGGCGCTCCGCCTTCTTCGTTGCTGACGGTACGCCAAGTACTCGCGCCATTGACGAAAACTGCAAAGCATTAGCACAATACGCGCTAGACTGCCAAGAAGCTGGTATCGTGCCGATTGTCGAGCCTGAGCTCGTCCATGACGGCAATTATTCCATCGACGACTGCGCTAAATACACCGAAAAGTTCCTCGTCAAGCTCTTCGAATGTCTCAAAGAATACAGAGTCGAACTTCCTGGCACCATTCTCAAGGTAAACATGGTCCTAGCGGGCAAGAAGTTCAAAAAGCCAAGCACCGCAGAGGAGGTTGGTCGAGCTACCGCAGTAGTCCTTAAGAAAACCGTCCCACGCGAACTTGCTGGCGTCGTCTTTCTCTCTGGCGGGCAGACCCCAGAAGGCGCCACGGCCAATCTCAAAGCCGTCTGGACAAGCGGTCCATTCATGTGGCCTGTCACTTATTCTTTCGCCCGCGCCCTCCAAGATCCCGCTTTCAATGCCTGGAAAGGTGACAACAAGAACGTCGACAAGGCCCGCAAAGCCTTCCTCAAACGACTTATCGCCAACTCCCGCGACTAGCATTCTCCGAAGTAGCGCAACTTCAGCGCAAGAAAACACCCCTGTAAAAAGGGGTATGTTCTTGAAGTTGCGCTACTTCGTTACTTTGCTTCTTCAGCTGGAGCAGTTTCTGCTGCCGGAGCGTCAGCTACTGGAGCCGCTGCCGCTGCAGCTTCCGCCGCGGCCTTGTCAGCCTCTTCTTGTGCTGCGGCTTCCGCCGCCGCATCATAGACTGTTGCAATCACTTGCTCCATGTCAATCTCAGCATCCGCGAACTTCACGCCATTTGGCAACTTGATATCAGAAATCTTCAATACGCTTTCGTGGTCCACCATACCAGACGCGTCGACCTCAAGACCTTTCGGTAGGTCAGCTGGCTTCGCCTTGACCTCGACCTGCTCTAGCGCTGCTAGGAAGTCGAGCTTGAATCTAGCAGCCTCAGACTCACCGTAACCAACGAATTCGATTGGTGTCTCAGCCACAACCACGTCATCCTGTGAAATCGCGTGGAACTCCACATTGAAAACTCTCTGACTCACCGCGTCAACCGCGACATTCTTCACCATAGCTAGCTGTTCTTTGCCGTCAATCATTAGCTTGATTGGCGAGTGGTAGCCGACCGCTTCTAGCGCTCGTTCTGCTGGTAGATATTCCGCTTGCACCTTTGCAGCAGGGAAGGTCTTACCGTAAACTACGCCTACAATTAGACCTTGATCGCGCAATGCAGCCACTTTTCGACCTGCAATTTCGCGGCCCTTCAACTCCAAGATGGTTACATCTTTCATCTATTCTCCTTAAAATTGTTTAACCTCTGTATTATCTCAAATCTCACCCCTAAAGTCAAGCTTAGTCAAGATTGAAGCAGGTCTGGCAAGACCTTTAATTCATCAATACTACCAGCGTCCTTGACGATCCTATGGAAGTCCCTCAAGTTGCCCCCATCTGAGCCCGAGCTTATCTCTAGAAACTCCTCGTAACTCAAATACTCTATCTGGATCTTCTCGCCCGCGTCCAGCTTTTGTTCCGTCTCGTCCGTAAACTCGGTCGCCACGAACAAATACAACAGCCATTCGATCTTATTCGTAGCCTTAATCGGTTCCGTGCATTCTACTAACTTCCACTCACGGAAAGACAGCCCAGTCTCCTCTCGCATTTCACGCTTTGCCGCCTCCAGTTCGGTCTCGGACTCGTCATCATGGCGCCCTCCAGGTAGCGACCATATCGCACCTCTACCTGGCTGTTCGTCGCGCACCACCACGATTCTGTCATCGCGTATCGCGAGGATATTCACCGTATCTTGCCGCTTAATCATTTCGAAAGTCGCCTGGCTACCATCGAACATCTCTTGTTGCCAGTGATATACGTCAAAGATTCTCCCCGAAAACACTTTCTCCGCCTGCTTCGGCACCAACCGAACTCCTTCTGGTGTATATGTCCGCATCTTTATATTATCTCGCCATAGTGAATATTCTTGTACTCGCACTCAGCTTCTTCGCAGGCTTTACCTATCCAGTTATCATAAATTGTGTTACCGAGCTCCGAGTTTAGTGCGTCATGAGTCGGGATAGCAAGCTTCGGCTTAACTGCTTTTATGAACGTCATAGTCTCATCAGACTTCAGCCAGGGTGCTGATACTGGCACCAGAAGAATCTCAGGAGTCTGCGGCGGTATTGCGAACGAGTCACCCGAATTCGCAAGCACTCCATCCACCATTACGCCTATGTTGCCGCACGGCACCTGTCCAGATACAATCTCGGCGTGATCTTCGCCGTAAAACTCCAACTCAAACACACCTGCCGTGATTTTGTCACCGCTTTTCACCACCACCCCACCTTCGCCAATCAATTCTGTGCTGTCTGCTGTGGTAAAAACCTTAACACCTGGGTTAGCCTCTCGAATCTTCGCAATCACTTCTGGCTGGTAATGATCGCCATGTAAATGCGTCACAATAACCACATCCAGATTCCTAAACTCCGGCAGCTTATTCTGGTATTCAACCGGATCCATTACTAGCCCACGCCCATCCTTCTCAATCAAAAACCCCGAATGATCAAATTTTGTAATCTTCATACCCCTCCAATTTATACAGCCTATATTACCTATATTCTACCATATCAGTCGAACCCGAAGTCGATTAGTCATCTCCCCAAGTAGCGCAACTTCGCATCATCATATTTACCCCTGTTATCCACCTTGTAAAAATGAAGTAGCGCAACTTCAGGTTGCTATCAGTAAGGTCAAAATCAACTAATTATCCTTGATAAAGATAAAACCAAAGTGCTATAATTTTTATATGAAAATCGAAGTTAGGGGTATCAACAAGTCTTTTGGCCGTAAGCAGGCGCTAAAAGACGTTAATTTAGTTATGAAACCAGGCGAAATCACTGGTTTCGTTGGCGCAAACGGCGCAGGCAAGACCACGCTGATGCGTATCATCATGGGAGTGTTATTATCCGACAGCGGGGAAGTCATCATCGATGGCCGCCCTGCCACCGCTAATGATCGTCGCCAAATTGGCTACATGCCATCCGAGCGTGGTCTGTATGCTAAAATGAAAGTCCTTGAACAACTTATGTTCTTCGCCGAAATCCGCGGCATGAAAAAGGCCGCAGCCCGCAAGCAAGCCCTCGAATGGATGGAGCGCCTTAATATCATGGAGTACGCTGGCAAAAATCTCGAGACCCTCTCTACTGGTAATCAGCAACGAGTCCAGCTCGCCGTTGCCCTTATCGCTAAACCTCGTGCGCTCATATTAGACGAGCCGTTCTCTGGTCTCGACCCTATGGCAGTCGAAACGATGTCAAACGTCATCCGCGAGCAAGCTAAGAGCGGCATGCCTATCCTATTCTCCTCTCATCAGCTCGAGCTTATCGACCAGATCTCGACCGAAGTCGCCATCATCAGCCGCGGCCAAATCATCGCTACAGGCACTCCAGCGGCGCTACGTAAGCAAGCAAAAGTCCCTGAGACCATCAAGATCCCAACCCCTCTCAAGAATATCTTCGGCGATTTGATCGCTCAGGACGAAGTCAAACAAGAAAAGGAGGCCCAAAATGCCTAATACTCCAGGGTCTCAGCCCAAAAACCTCTGGTTTCGCAATGTCTGGCTTATCGCCAAACGCGAAATGATCACCAAGATGCGCAACAAAGCCTACATCCTCGGTACTCTCGCGGTTGTACTCGGTGTCATTGGTCTCGCTTTCTTCGCCTCTCGCGCGAATGACGACGCTGTCTCCGACGCCATGATTCCTGAGTTCGCCCGTACCCAGATGGCCCTCCAAGCCCAAGCCGAAGAGGAAGTTATGGCTCAGTACGGACTCGACGCCGAAGAAGTTCGCCTGCAGGTCGCCGTTCGTTTCAATGAGCTCTGGACCGAATACCAGGAAGAAAACCCTGACTCTGGCGCCAGCGTCCGCTACTGGATCGGCTTCGGTGTTGGTATTTTGCTATTCCTCGCTATTACCATGACTGGTGCCATGATAGCTCAAGTCGTAGCAGAGGAGAAGTCTTCTCGTATCGTTGAGATCTTGCTCTCCAGCATGTCTAGTTTCGAGCTCATGGTCGGTAAGATCATCGGTATCGCTGTAGTCGGTCTTGTCCAGCTTGCCATCATCTTGCTCGCTGGCTACGCCGCCGCTCGTGGTTTTGGTCTGATGGGCGACATTTTCGCCGGCATCAATATTGGCTCCGCCATCTGGCTCGCCATCGCTTTCTTCATCGTCGGCTACTTCAGTTACGCCACTCTCTATGCCGCCTTCGCTTCCACCGTTTCTCGCGCCGAAGAAGTCAACGTCGCCATTCAGCCTGTCATGTATGTCCTCCTTGTCCCTTATATGGCTGTCGTTATCCCGGCTTTCTCAGCCATCGAGCCACTCCGTTTCGTCCTCACCTACCTCCCGCTTTTCTCACCAATCGCCGCGCCCGTATATTACTTCCAGGGTGAGATCAATCTCTGGCAAGCTCTCATTTCGCTTGGCATCTCTCTCCTCGCTCTGCCACTAATTATGTTTGCTGCTGCCCGCATCTATCGCCGCTCCGTTCTCGCAACTGGCGCCAAGCTCAAGATTCTTACCGTTCTGCGCAGCAATAAAGATTAATAAGGAGTAAATCATGCCCAGTAAGCTATTGGTAGCACTTACCGCCGTCATCACCAGTCTAATCGGCGCCCTAATCATTGCCGCACCCGTATCTGCCAACGTCCAAAACTTCCATTTCAGCGAATTCCGCGCTATCTATCGCCTGAATGCCACCGAGTCAGGCACTACCCTTGACGTCCACGAGCTTTTAGTCGCCGAGTTTCCAAATCGAAACCAAAACAAAGGCATCGTTCGTGAGATTCCTCGCACCAATCAGGATGGCCAGAATGTCGTCCTGCAAGATCTCCGCATCGGCATTCTCCGTAATGGCCAGCCCGAGCCGATATGGGAGATCCAGCGACGCGGAGGAGGGCAGTGGTTTGAGGTTTCAACTGGTACTGACGCCTACCTTCGCGGCACTCAGCGTTTCGAGCTATCCTATCAGTTCCAGAACGTCATCACCGATTTCGGCACTCATCAGGAGCTATACTGGGACACCAACGGCACCGCTTGGCAGCAGCGTTTTGATCGGCTCAGCGCCACGGTATTTTTACCAGCCCAAGCTATGGGTGGCTTTACCAATGAAACCCGTTGCTTCGTTGGCGTCCATGGTTCCACTAACACTGCCGACTGTCTTACTGAGATCCACCCTAGCGACGGCTATGTCACCTTCACCTCTCGCCGTCCATTACAGCCTGGCGAGAATCTTACTTTTGTCCTCGCTTTCGAGTCAGACACTTTCGTCGTCCCCGCGCCTTACCGCCATACTACCTATAGCCCCATCATAGTCGCAGCATCTATCGCCGGTCTCAACGGACTATTCTTCGTTGTGATCTTTATTCTTTATCGCAAGCGTGTTGCTGCGCCAAAAAAGCTCCATAAACCAGCCTTTACTCCGCCACAATACCTCCCGCCAAAGGACCTATCGCTTGCTGCCGCAGCCACTCTTACCTCTAAGGCTAAAGGCAGCACTGTTGCGGCCCAGCTCCTAGATATGGCTGTCCGTCATAAGGTCAAGCTAATCGAGCAGCCGCCCGACCAGAGTAAAGGCCGTATCATGCGCGCCCTCGCTGCTACTAAGTACTCAGTCGAAATCCAGAGTGTCACTAAGCTTCTACCCGATGACCGCGAGCTCCTCCAGATCATTAGTGGTGATTCTGTTCTCGCCGACGGTCAGGTCATCGATCTTTCACCTAGTATGACTGCTCGCTCTAGTATGTCTACTAAACTTCAGAATTACTCCAAGAAGTCTGTCTTTAAGCGCTTGGCCGAGCAGGGGATAGTTCGCGATAAACGCCCTAAGCTCCTAGGTGTCCTGGGTACCCTCCATCTATTTGCTGGCTTCTTTTCTGCTGCAATCGGCTTCGCCGTCATTGATGGTGCTACAGCCGACCTCTATAATATAGCTCTCCCTGTCGCTACCTGGATTCTAGTATTCTCTAACATAGGCCTCGGCATCATCTCTATCGCCTTTGCTGGATTTGAGCATAAATACGCCCACCTCTTGCAGCCTGGCTGGGAAAAGGAATCCTACCTCCGCGGCTTCTATGAGTACATCAAGCTAGCTGAAAAGGAGCGCCTCGAGTTCCTTCAGAGCGTCAAGGGTGCTGGGCGCGTCAACATTAGCGACAATAAAGCCATGGTCAATCTGTACGAGAAAGCTCTACCCTACGCCGTCCTCTTTGGTCTCGAGTCTAGCTGGACTAAGGAACTCATGGCCCACGCTGGTGACAGCTATCACCCAACTTGGTTTGTCGGCGTCGCGGCATTTAACATGAGTACTTTCTCTACCTCTCTCACTTCATTCTCTAGTTCTATGACCGCAAATTACGGCGCTGGCTCGTCTGGTAGTAGCGGCATGAGCGGCGGCGCCTCTGGTGGCGGTGGCGGTGGTGGTGGGGGAGGGGGCAGATAACCCCTGTCGCCATTTTCTTTAATTTTCTTCTGAAAAACCCTTGACTTAGCCCCTCTGATAAGGTAAACTGATTATAGTTCTTGCGAGAGAGTGTAAACCTACGGGCTTTACTAGTCTTCCGCTCGAATATATATTAACAATTTAGTTGTGCAATATCATCGTCAGTTTTTGCGCATACTACATGTATGCGTGTTGTTTTGAGTACAAAACTTTTTAGCGGTATTCTTGCAGTTGAGCGTTTTAACGGACCAGTGTATAAGTCCTAGCTCCTGCTATGAGCCCGCGCCTCTATTCGTCTTAGAGTAGAGTTTTTATTGAGAGTTTGATCCTGGCTCAGGATGAATGCTGGCGGCGTGCCTAATACATGCAAGTCGAGCGGAAACACCTAGGGTGTCGAGCGGCGGACGGCTGAGGAACACGTGGGAACACACCCCAAAGTGAGGGATAAGCACTCGAAAGAGTGTCTAATACCGCATATGATCTAAGGATTAAAGCGTTTACGCGCTTTGGGAGTGGCCTGCGTCTGATTAGATAGTTGGTGAGGTAATGGCTCACCAAGTCGACGATCAGTAGCTGGTTCGAGAGGACGAACAGCCAGACTGGAACTGAGACACGGTCCAGACTCCTACGGGAGGCAGCAGTAGGGAATCTTTCACAATGGGCGAAAGCCTGATGGAGCAACGCCGCGTGCAGGATGAAGGTCTTCGGATCGTAAACTGCTTTTATTAGCGAAAAATATGATTGTAACTAATGAATAAGGGTCGGCTAACTACGTGCCAGCAGCCGCGGTCATACGTAGGACCCAAGCATTATTCGGAGTGACTGGGCGTAAAGAGTTGCGTAGGTGGTTTGTTAAGTAGTAGATTAAAGCTGGTGGCTCAACCATTCAGTTGTTTACTAAACTAGCAGACTCGAGAGCGTCAGGGGTAGCTGGAATTTCTAGTGTAGGAGTGAAATCCGTAGATATTAGAAGGAACACCGACAGCGTAGGCAGGCTACTGGGGCGTTTCTGACACTAAGGCACGAAAGCGTGGGGAGCAAACGGGATTAGATACCCCGGTAGTCCACGCTGTAAACGATGGATACTAGCCGTTGGAGGTATTGACCCCTTCAGTGGCGTAGCTAACGCGTTAAGTATCCCGCCTGTGTAGTACGATCGCAAGATTAAAACATAAAGGAATTGACGGGGACCCGCACAAGCGGTGGATCATGTTCTTTAATTCGATG
>Ga0123355_10011850_pt1 | contig 13468 bp, 7 predicted proteins | sample TergutEmb28metaG_3_FD_89872 | JGI IMG/M metagenome (GOLD analysis project Ga0123355, IMG submission 89872) | Embiratermes neotenicus P1 segment gut microbial communities from Petit-Saut dam, French Guiana - Emb289 P1 | ecosystem: Host-associated > Arthropoda: Insects > Digestive system > Gut ...
AGGGATTGGTAGTGAGTGATTTGTTGTTGTTGGTTGGGGGGGTGGGTTTGGTTTTTTTTTGTTTGGGGGGGGGGGGGGTTTGAACTGCGTGAGGGCAGGGCTCAATTATGTGCGTCTGTGAACAAGTAAAAAATCTTCCGCTTCCGTAAAAAAGACAAAATTTCTTGCCATATGAATGACTATCGTCTGTATGGGTGTTAAGGATTTAGCTGACAGAACTGGCATCGCACATCCATGGCGTGGGGTTACGTCTGTTGCGAGAATGATTTGCTATTTCTGATTACGAGCTACTTATTTAATTCCATTACACAGCAAGTGATTCAAAATTGCTGAGGTCACAAGGTTCTACTGCTCATATCCGCAAGATAAGATCGGTAGCAATAGACTGGCTTCACGTTCTGTCTCTCTCAATACACAGTGGACGTGCGGGTGGGCTGGTCAGGTTGCCTCTGCCTTCGCCTGCAACTTGACTCTCACACAAACAGCACGTTAGAAAGACTACCTACATGTGCCTTAAATAGAACACAACGGTGTATTTCAACCAAGCTAATATCACAGCCCTCTGTGAGAGTGAAAATGTCAAAGCATTCCAGACCGGGTAAATCCTTTCTGTATTATAAAAGGCCCATCGAAAGACTGAAAGCTTCACCTAATCTTTATGTGACCTTTATTGGTTTTTACAAGACTGGCTTAAAAAGGTAATACACGTAGGAATAAAAACAAGTACGACCTATCCACGAAGCGAAACGTTTCCGGCGCTTTCTCGTAACCATAGTTACGAAAACTGGTAACCCGGGGACAAAGGTAAATTTATCAAGAATAGGGATATATTTTATGGGTCGACAGCCCTAGTGGATGTAGGCCTCCTCATTGTTGGTCTCATGATCATACTCAGACACACCACAATCGGTAGGACTCCTCTGGACTAGTGATCTGCCGGTCGCAGAGACCTCTACGTGACAAAACACGACACTCAGAGAGACAGACATCAATGCCCCCAGCGGGATTCGAGCCCACAATTCCAACAAGCGAACGGCCGCAGACCGACTTCTTTGACCGGGTTCGGCTATAGGGACGTTTATAACGACGTTAAATGTAATAACAAGAAAATCAGTGGCACCCTTAATAACCAGCGTCACCATAATCACTGTAGTTACGCTGATGACGTTGGTAACCGATTAGTCATGAAAGTTTGTAGGCTTTATTGAAAGGAATGTGTTGTTTTTGTCCGATTTTACGCAGACTTTAGCTGATGTCCCAATATCATGCTACGTGTTCAAATCCGCCTATCCAGGTCACCTTCTTTAATGTGGACAGAAAGGCATGGCGAATATAATAGACTCTTCTGGAAAAATGTTTTGCGAAAGCGCCTAAAAATTAAATTTTTCAAATAGAGGGTGTGGCAATAGAATGTGATGATTTTCAGATGGCTGTTTTGATGAACCGGGTTGAATAAAAGAAAAACACAACATTACAGAGTGTCAGCAGTAAAATACCGTCCAATATAAGCTGTTTACTGTTTAAAATTACATCCATTAATTTGTCTCTCTGGTACGCAATCCATTCCTGTAATCCTGATCGGAAATTCACCATAACTGGACAAAAACACACAATGGGCCTTCGATTTTGCAGGGAGTTATTTACGATTAAGTTCTGAATGTATATTTTGTGGCACGTTAAAGTAGAAAAGAGCAAGTCGGGGTCGAAATTGGAGCCACTGAAAAAAGTCTGCTGCAGAGTTATGGTTAATATCCGATGGCCATTACAGGAATGTGGCCCGGATAACGCAGTCGGTATAGCGACTCGCTACGGGTGGGAAGGTCTGCAGATCGAATTCCGGCGAGGACGAGGTTTTCCGCACCCATCCAAGACCGACCCCGAGGCCCACCCAACTTTCTGAAGAATGGAAATCTTGTTCATTTCCCAGGGTAAAGTGGACGGGATAAGGCCTTGAGTGCCCCCCCCCCCATTCTAGTGCCGAGGTTGAAGAAAAAGTGGAGCTATGATTCTCTCTCTCTCTTTCTAGACCTGCATAGTCTGTTATTTGGTGAATTTTCTTATTACAGGACTCTATCGCATGCACGATAGACTAAATTACTTTCTTACTTACTCCGTGGTGCAGAGTCCTTCTTGAGAAGCTAACTGGTTTGCAACTAGTCAAGAAATCCCCCGTATTTCACGGAACCCGAAGGTTCATTACTGTACTCACAAGCGTCCGCCACCTGTCTGTATCCTGGGCCAGCCCAATCCAGTCCATATACCTACATCCCACCTCCTGGAGATCCAGCCTAATATTATCCACCCATCTACGCCTAGGTCTCCTCAGTGGTCTCCTTCCCTCCGGTTTCCCCAGCAAGACCCTATACACCCCCTCTCCTCACCCATACGCGCCACATGCCCAGCCCCTCATTCTTCTCGAATTTATCAGCCACACAATATTTGGTGAGCAGACTACATAGGAGATATAATTTTAACAAAATGAAAAACGTACATTAAATGGCGTTTTATAAATTGATACTCCGTAATATTCTTGTTTCTTGTATTCAGCACATTTTATCAAGGCAGTGGTTTCAGAATCGTCATATTATATTGCCACATCCTCTATTGTGAGTGAAGTAGAAGACTATTAAGAGTACCGAGTACGGCGTACAGGCAGAATACTGCAAGAACTGCTATGTGGACGGTCTGGCGAAGAGTTCCGAAGAAGCAAATAATAGACGGAGACGCCACGTACGTGCGGATGGTTAGGACAAGGCAATATGCCTGATTACACCATGGAATTCCTTGACGATGGAACAACTTGCAGCATATAAAGTAAATACAAGGCCTTTTTCCATCGTGTAATAAACACAGCACCACACTACATAAAAGCGACGTTTCGAAAGCTACTGATTGCTTCACCAGGTGAACAGGTATTCTCTTAGATGACATCGGTACATGCATTCTGAGTCATAACTTCATTTATGAGATTCATCCATCTAAATAAAAAACGTAATATCACAAATGAAAGTAAAGGTAAAGTGATCCCGTTGCAGGCCCGGTGTGGCCCAGAGGGTGGGTAGAGGTATAGCTCCACTCGTCCATGACCGCAGCACTAGAAGGGGGTAAGTGGTCAGCATCACGCCCCGGCCGCACTTTACCCCAGGAAAGACCCAGTACCCATTGTATAGGAGGCTGGGTGGGCTCCAGGGCCGGTCTGGACGGGCGGAAAATCTTGTCCCCACCGGTATTCGATCCCGAACCATCCAACCCGTAGTCAGTCGTTATACCGACTGAGCTACCCGGCCCACATTATCAAAAACAATAACGGAAATAAGATTATCTCATTGAATTAATGGCAGCACCTAAATTTGAGATAAATATCTTTACAAGCCACTTGTAATTTAATAAATACAATCAACACTTTTTATTGGTGAGGTAGAGAAAAATACATAAGTTACACATCTCATGTTTAGATGTTGCCATGAATTTCATAAAGTGTTTTATTTCCATTATTATTTGTGATATTAGGTTTGTGACTTGTAGTGTTATTTAGATGAATTACTGTGCGCTTAATATGTGTATGGGTGAATCTCATAAGCGATTTTATAACTAATTTAGAATGTATTTGCCGATTTTATCTAAGAGTCTATCCGTTCACATGATGAAGAAAGCAGTAGCTTTCGAAATGCCGTGTTTCTATGGTGTGGTGTTTTGTTTCTTAGACGACGGATAGTTACTAGTGATATCTTGCAATAAGCCTGATACCGCATTACATGATGATGACACAACTGATAATGTACTTGTAATTACACTGACAAATGTTTGTGGCGAGTAGTGGGAGGGGCAAGTGGAACGTTTTGAAAGAGAGGGAATCTCCTGTGAAGAGGCAGTGCGATTAATGACTGTGTGTCACGTGATGAGACGGCATTCCGAACAGTTCAATTGAAGTTTCTGGCGGCAGCTTCCACTAAAGTACTGGAGATAAGGGTAGGTGCGTGGGAAGACGGGAAACCAAATGAGAAATTTCTGAAATTCCACCAAGCTTCGAACATACTCGTCATTTACCCCTGTTTCTTGCTGCCTGCACCTAGCCGTTAAACATTCCACAGCATTAACCCAATGCCGCGCCATAACCATTTTGTCATATAGAGTTTATTCCTGCGGGCAAGGAGTAAGATGTGTTCCTTGGTTTTGTTTTTGTCGCGTTGTAATGCTGTTTTAGTCTCCTGTTTGGTTAATTGAACATCATTTCAACAAAAATATAAAGAATTTAAGGTGTTTACAGCTGTGAACATTGTATGTAAATTTCCTTCGTGTGGGCTGTGACATTATGTAGCTTGCAGACGTCTAAATTACGGAAAAGACTATAATGTGCCCTGTAGAACTATTTTAATCCGTGTCAAAAAGTACTGTGGCGCCAGAATCATGAAGCTTAATGTTCTGGTTTGGAATAAATTGTAATTTTATGAATTTGCGTTAGGAAATATACATTAAAACCTTCCATCATTGTAGCCGAATGGACGTTGTCGGTGAATTTTAAGCCAGTTCATCGCTTATTCTTTGAGACTCAAGCAGGATGTTCTGCCTACACCTGACAGTACTATTTAGAAGGACAGAGGCTCTTAACACAGATTTAGATGCTATAAAGTTTTATATTTGATGTTTCTTCTCGCAAACTTCGAAAGGGTATAAGCTTTTACGCATCTGTGTCTCTCCGGGATTCTTTGTTTCGTGGAATGAGGGGCTGATTTATTTGTACTGCTAGCATTTTCAACCGGATTACCGGAGTTTATAACTGAAGATTTTCTTAGATTTCTTCAGTTCCTTCACAAGAATAACAGGGAAGTTCGTGCAGTTCAATAAATCACAGCGTTTACTCCCGCCATTTACCGTTCGAGACCTGTGTATGTGCTTTTTGTTCAGGCAGTCATAGTCAGTTTAACGTGGTTTATATTTCAATAAGGCACTTTAGATTGTCTGGCCAACGATAGTTATAGGAAAAACTGATTCTTCTAGTGCTACTACAGGTATACTGTTTATTCTTCTCCCATTCAAAGAAGAAGTCTGATTTTATTTTTATGGCATTTTATCTACACGGTGGTTTAAATCGTACTCACGTTCAAGGAGCAGAAAACCTATGGAGAAGAGCTAATGGTCTCTCAGACGACCAAGAAATTCCCCAGGTTTTGTGTTCTTAAAAGAGTCTCCCTTTTCAAAAGGAGTTGCCACTTACGCCAAAATGAATCTGCTGGATGTACTCCCCAACCACGCAGATTACTTTTCTATATTTGCTGTCACCGAGTCGAATCTTTGACAGTAAATGTACAGAAATAATTTGAAACAATTCCTTTCCAAAATAATTTTATAACATTGACATATGTACATATATTCACCATTCGTATATATAATATTTCAGACTTTATTCTGTACATTTTATGTTTTAAGATCAATTTTTATATTTTGTGAAATTACTCGTAGACAGAGTGTTTAACTAATTTTCTTTTTCGCTACCTGTGTAGGAGAAAGCTCTTAACAGAGCACTCCGAGACACTTCCCAACTTTCGATATAATCCGAATGTTCATTACCATATTTACAAAGCCTGCCTGTTGTCCATATCGGGAGCCTGCTGAGTACAGCTCACACACTCATGCACTATTTGACAATTATTGTTACATCTGTATCAATGTCCCTTTGAGAGGAATGCGATTTCTTCCCCTGGTCTTCAGCGTTACAGATGTACTTTTACTGCCTGGAATAAAGGACGATCCTGGAATACGCATTATCTTAAGTGGTCTTGAGCTTTGTGAGTATGGAATGCGAAATGAGGAAACCAACTTGATGGTCCGTCGTACATTCGACACATCCGGCCTTAATACCGTTAGTTGTCATTATTCTGAGATGCTTGCTGTTGTCTGAGACGTGACGCCGCGTATTCTGAGATAAATTAAAAAAAAAAATGAGAGGGCGTGCTGCATACATCGTCTACCGTGACGATAAAGACGACAGGTTAGAGTGAAATGTCGGTGAAGTTCTACTAGACAACTCGGCCCCACATCCTATACAAAAGAAATACCCAAATATTATATCCTATTGGCTGATCACTTTATTTCATTCTGGTCCTTCTCTGATCTCTGTTACACAACCACAATTTTATGTGTGGTTATATGTGGTTGCGCATCTTTAATAATTCTCATTGTGAGGCAAAAAGTAATGGCGGACCTTTCTAAGATTGGATGCACAGTAAATTAAATAGTTGTGCTCTTCAATAAATGTTTTAAGGGGGAAAAAAATAGCATACTTCGGGAGACATTAAATCAATAAATTATTTTTGTAGGGAAATACGAAAGAAAATTCCATCTAGGAGACCCAGTACAAGGTAGAAGAGCAGTATTAAATTTGTCCTTAATAAATGGTGTCTGAGTTTATGGATTGAATTCATTCGGTTCAATATGGGGTTCAGTGGCATGGTGTTATGAATGCAGTTATTAACCTTCCGGTTTCTTGCAAGTTGTTGAATTTTTGAGCATCTTAACAGTAGTAGTTTTGGCTTGAAAACCGCACCCCATGGAATTGCAACACGATATAGACAGTGTTCATTTTGTCGTGTCCTTGATCATTTTTTCACATAGAAGGTGTGCACCTGTCTGTAAGTTAGAGCAGATAAGTTGAACTGCCTCTCCAGAACGGCCTCATTATTCCCGGCGGATGGCTCAATCTGCGAACAAACCACGGCGACAGCTTCAATTTTCATGGACACCACAAAGTTGACGTTCCATATCTCTCTGAGTTCAAGGGTGAATTACCTGCTGGCTGCCTATGTATACAAAACGAACAAGACTATGTATTTGTGATAAGTGGCATGTGACTTCGTGACGACACCGGGTTGAAAGCGGTATGTTGTGTTCCGCTGAGAATTATTGAAAGATTAACATAAATGGTTTGTATTCAGGGGTTTTCAAGGATGCCGTCGTGGCCTGTTTTTGGTTACTGTCTGAACCGGTTGGAGTGGCGGCAAACGTCTAGGCATGTGGCAAATCTCGAACGCAATATGGACCACTCCGAAAAAAACTTCCGTGTTTTCCATAGAGTGTCCTGACAAATACCTTCAAATGAGCTACGGCTCTTTCCTATCAATTCTCTATCTGCTTACTATTCGTGACTGAGTACGCACGTCATTTGGCGTGGGGTAAAATCAGCATCGTCATATAAATTGTCAATAAGCCTCCAGTCACGGTCTATCAGCGGAACTGTCCGACTGACAGGGTCTATATTCTGCTCCGTATGTACGTGGACGTTATTGTTTCATTCATCCACTAATGCATAGACCCACCAGTCCGCACATTCTTTCATTCATTCATTCAATCACATGCACGTATCTGTATCTATTCATCTGCACCTCATCTATGTATCCATGTGTATGTATGTGTGTACGTATGTATATATTTATGAATACCTATGTACCTACATTACCTGCATATCTACTTCTCTGCCTCTCCTTCTATTTGAATAGTTTTGCACATCTGTTTCTATAGTTACCTGTCTGTCTGTCTGTCTGTCTGTCTGTCTGTCTGTCTGCTTGCCTCTTTGCTTTCCCTCTTATAACAACCACCAAACAATAAGCATGCGCCCTGCCCTGCATTTCATTAGATATGGTCTATCATATAAGAATCAGACTCGCTTCCCTTTTCACAAAGTGTCCTTGGTCACTCCCAGTCTCTTGTGTTAGCGCATTAAAAAAGGTGACGTGAATTGCGTTGCACACACTTCCCATTTTTGATTTTTGTTCCTCTCTCCTTCTTCATATTAAGCACATTCCCTGTTTACTTTTTGGCGGAAGGTCCACCTGTTTTGGCTGGAATTTTTCGCGACTTATCTCATCATTCAGTGAAAGTTATCTTAAAAAAAAGGTATTTTCTCAAAGTATGCGGTGACACAGTTGGTTGAGACGCTGCGCCACAAGCTGGAAGGTTGCGGGTTCGATTCCCGATGGAGTCATTGACTTCATCTTTCCGGCCGCATTATTGTTTTGTGGTTGACTGAGCCTCTAACAGAAATGAGTATCAGATGTCATGAAGGGTAAAGGTGGCCTGTGCATGGGGCTGACAAACTTACCACCTTTATGTGGCAATTGTCTAGAAATTCTGGGATCCCCAATGCCCTGGAGCCCTAAGGCTCTGTCCTGTCCTCTACAGTGATAGCTTTCGTCTCGATCCTTGCAGTTCCGTACTTACTGCCTTTCCTTGGACACTGACTCATGGATTTGAAACAGTCCTTAATTTAACTAAGAAACCCAAGAAAATCCCTCTGACTCTTTATAACATGGCTGGAAGCCTATCAATTTGTGAACAGGTTTAAATCCGTAACGACATCTGCCAATAAGCAAGGGTTCTGTGTGTCATGTCAGTGTCATTGCATGTTAGTGAGTGACGTGCATCCACCTATAGAAAGTCAGTTTACAAGGCTTGGTTCCGGCAGTCATTTATCCATCCCATCCGTTATAAAATGAAAAAGACGGTAGTTGTGAAATCCTTGGAAGGGGCAATGTGTGTGTATTTGCATGTTAAGCAGTACTGAAGTGTACTGCAGGCTTCCAAGTGATTTAAAATTTAAATTACATCTACTTAGGGCGAGACTTCACCTTGGCTGTCATGGCTGCCGCTAAGGTTGTGATTAGCTTCCATCTCTTCAACAAAAGAGTATTAGTCACACTTTTTACAACATTTATGAAACAAATATATATAAATATATAAAGGTAAAGGGAAAGTGATCCCGTTACAGGCCTGGTGTGGCTCAGAGGGTGGGTAGAAGTACAGCTCTACTCTTCCATAACCGCGGCACTAGAAGGGGGTGAATGGTCAGCAACACGCATCGGCCGAACTTTACCCCCGGAAAAGAGCCGGTACCAAATTTACAGGAGGCTAGGTGGGCCCCAGGGCCGGTCTGGACGGGCGGAAAATCTCGTCCCCACGGGGATTCGATCCCGGACCATCCAGCCCGTAGTCAGTCGCTATACCGACTGAGCTAGCCGCCCCCCCCACACACACACACATATATATATATTGGAGAAGAAACATCCTTATGCAGCGGAAAATGATATAATATCGAATAATTAATTTAAAAATGTATTTTCATAATCATAAAAATAAAATAAATATTTATGTTCATAGGTCTACGGTATTTTTTCCTACCCTCTTGTAGCGCACACCTAATTTTTTAAATATTGTGTAGCTAATGTTACTTGTAGATAATGTAAGTTTATATCCCGCAAAAATAACAGTGCTAATAAATTATGGCGCTGATCTTATGCTTAGGTTGTCAGAATATCTAACCCAAGTGGTGTCAAAATACTCTATCACCTGTGTCTTAAGTATTACAAGTTATTGTTTAACGATATGCGTTTGTGGTACTAATGCTATCCTGTAACTGCAAGAAAAGCTTGAAATTAGGTTAAATGATGTTCCAAAATTAGAGTATTGCGCAAACTGACAACAAATATAGTTTTCGACGGTACGGATTTGAGACAAGCTCTTTTTGTGTGTATGAACACGTGAAGCCACTTTATAATTCAGAAATTCAAAAATACGAAATTTTTTTTTTTGTGTAAGACACGAAACTTATGCAACTTTGTTTTCACATTAAAATGTGGCTGGTGAGAATAACCGCATACGTATGATTTGGGTGCGGAATGTACAGAAAGTCATAGGAGTGCGCTGAGGAAAGAAAGTGTGATTATGTATATTTTTTCAGGAGTGTTCGCAAAATAGCGAAAAGCAACTATTAGGTTCGTAATGTTTGTCTGTCTCTCCGTCCTTCTGTCTCCATTAAAAAACCCGCCTCGCTCTAGGCGGATTGTCATGAAATCTGATATTTGAATATTTAAAAAAAAAGAAAAATATGGCGTGAAATTTGAAGCTTCATTCAAATGTGACAAGAAAAAAAGTTAATTTGCATGAGGACCAATACACAATTTTGATCATATGTCGCTCAGTTCTTCTTAGAATGAAAAATGTTTCTGACAAACTTTGTAGAGAAAATCAAAACACACATTTCATATTAAATAACTTTTTTTTTTTGAGTATCGTGCCGTCTATGAGATAATGTGGAACACCTTGTAGAGTTGGGTAGGCAACATATAACGATAGAGCGCATTGCGTCCTCGATACCTAAAGCTGAAAATACTCTCAGATTATGTAATACTTATTGCTTTTCCACTGTAACAACTGTAATACGAACGTGCCTGAATAATACGTTACCCTACTTTGCCTTTCTTGTTTATTTCTGGGGCGCTACAAACCAAATAGCACCTAGGCCGCCTCATTGCTGAGGCTTCTAGATCACACACTATTAGACACACACACACACACACACACACATACCTGGTAAGGCTCCTCTGAGCGAGTGATCAGCTCGCCTCAGTGACCGCTCAACACACAGCAAACACAAAAGACGAACATCTATGCTTTGAGCGGGATTCGCACCCGCATTCCCATCAAGATAGAGGCTGCAGACCTATGCCTTGGGCTGCACGGCCGCAGGGATTAGTTAATTATGTATCTACCTTTATGGAACATTCTGACGTGTGGAAATATATACATATCTAATAATGTCGCAGTTAATTAGACATTCTATTCACAGTTTAAGAGAGACTAGGGTAAGCATGGGTCATTTTCTGTACCGTTCCTTCTACGACGCGAATACATGTGGTCACAGTAGTCGAGTAACTTTATAGAGAGTGTAGAATGCATTTAAAAAAACTCTTGGAGCTTCAACCATTTGTACAAAAATGCGAAGTTCCTCTCTCTATATTACGTAATTCAATGAATTTACGTACGTCTATATTCATACACTTTTTTAATTTCTTCACTGTTCAGCTGTTTGCAAGCATAAACGGTGTTGGAATGCAAAATATCTGCTTCGACCCTGAAGAATGAAATAGCCCGTTTCTCCTAAACATCTGTACTTGCATATCAGACTAGACGGCATTACATACCGGGAAAGAAGAAATGTTTATTGTAACCTCTGTGAATTTCAAATCTTCTATTGTAAATTACTCGTGTTCGGTGGTCATTTATGCAGGTTCGTGTTTGTAATGGTGTCTTGAATTTAATGACACTGTTGTCACTAATTGCATCGTAGGCCGTGTTAAAGTATTGTTGTGGAAAACAATGAAAATAGGGGAGTAGTGTGAAGATCCTCTGAAGCGTTCCTACAGACTTCACCATCCAGCCTGTCGTAATAGTTTTCTGCTTTTGGTCTTGACCTGGATTGAGTTCGTTCAGAAGAGATCTTCAAGACAAGACCTTTTCACTTTCAAGGGTCTAGAGCAGTGTGACGTCAGTATTGTGAAAACAAAGGTGCAGAAATCTTTCCAATGTCCGTAGCTTTTACGAAAAGAACATGAGATCTCCAAATTCTGAAAGCACTTTATGGATTATATAAACTTAGTTTACAGTAAGTATTAACTTGGAGTTCTGATTTTGAACAAACGTAAACATTTCGTCATACGGTATTTTTTATACCATTTTACAATTAAATGTAGGTCTTGCAAGCGACCTGGCGGTTACAGTCCACATATTATTAATCATCACATTGTCACCATACACTTGACAGTTCTGGTGATGGATCTCACTTGGTAGCACATTCCTAGCGTTCAAAAAACGAATTACACACCTATTTCACATTCGGCGGCCCCTTCAACTGTCTTAAACGTGTTTAACGCACAGGAACAAACATAAACATAACACGAATTCACGAAATGGCGTCTGTGGCTTCTCAACTGATAGAGGAAGTCACTGCACATGAGCAAAGTGACAGTCTCGAGGATGCGCGAGAGATATGCGCAGACGGTACTTACTTTCCGAATAACCTACGTACGTGTAACACACTGCATAGATTGAAATGGGTAAAAGGCAAAACAATCCCTGTAGAGGCCTGGAAAGGCCCTGAGGGTTCCAGGAGGTTCAGGCTCTCAGATTTCCTGATAATGCGCACATGCAAGTGGTAAGTTGTAAGCCCTACGCACCGGCCGCATTTACCTTCCTCCCACCCTGAAGACACCCCAGGTACTTATTTCTGCTAGAGGCTGAGTCGACACCATGACCAGAAGGATTATGTCAGTGAAAAATTCCAATGACACCATCGGGAATCGAACCCGCAACCTCCGTTTTGTAGCGCAGTGGCTCAACCAACTCTGCCAAGAATGAAATATATATATTAAATACAATTTTTAACCATGAGGTGCAATAACCCCACAGGACCTGAGTATCTTTTAAAGATGTGCAACCAGCGTGTATACAGAGCCTTTATAAAATACACGACATTATGATAGGGGCGTGTTATACGATGTGTACACAGTTCTGTAAACGTATCGTCGCTGAGTCGTGACCCATTTTTATTTTGGAGCGTGAAGACTAAAAATAAAGTGTGAGTAATTATAGAGGGGATTTATTTAAGAATTCTTATTCCAAGGTTACAGAAAATTGTTTTAAAAAGTTATGAAAGATGCTCTTAATTCTGTCTTTACTCTTCCAAAGAGCGCGCTGCACCCAAAGAAATTCCAGGCGCCTTACGAATACTCTTTCATCTGTCTTCTACAGGAGGAACTGTCATTGAATTTTGTACTTTGCATATTATTACACTTACTGAAGGCCGTTGTGGGTGTCATGACTTTGAAGAGCACGAGAGTGAGGATAGAAGGACTGTCGGCACGTCAAAGAAGCCACGGACAGAACTTCTGTTTTAGGGGGTAACCCTGTGGCTGTAGACTGTGCAATTGCCTCTGATGTTCAGGATGAAGGAGTCGCCCATGGAGGCCCACTCGGGGGACATTCGAACGGATGTCGTGTTCTGTTGCGTTATCCACTTCCAGTCTGCCTCCTCTGGTATCAGGGCTGTCCTTTTGTTCCCCATGCTGGTGCCTCGGAATGACGTAAATCTATGACGCGTCGCAAACCACCCTGTTCTGTCAAGATAGCGGGCCACTGTAATAAGCTGTCAGATACTTAGTCAACGTCGGTAGTGCATTGCAGAAGGTAAAAAGCTGGAAGAGCAAAATTGTAATTAAGTTACACATAACAAATTTAATAACATCACCGTTTGCATAATTACATCAAGAGTATTTCATACCGGTAACGTAGTATTAATATTATTACAATTTAAAAAAAGCGGAAAATAAATATATAATGCACGCATAAGTTGGCGGTACATTAGGCAAATAAGCCCATCGACACGCACGCAAAATTAACCTGCACCACACCATACAAATTAAAAGCAAACCGACACTCAGTAGGTGACCAGCTAATTATTCTACTCTTAAGTATAGATTATTAAGTATAAAACATTTTACCGAACTTTCAACTGAAGTTGAGTAAAGAGAGACCAACTTGATGCCACTTGTTTTATTATTACTTTATTCAATGCTCAACATGTTTCGGACGTTAATACATCCATCCTCAGGAGCTTGCGACTAATTCGTAGAGTTACTTC
>Ga0123355_10011851_pt1 | contig 13467 bp, 7 predicted proteins | sample TergutEmb28metaG_3_FD_89872 | JGI IMG/M metagenome (GOLD analysis project Ga0123355, IMG submission 89872) | Embiratermes neotenicus P1 segment gut microbial communities from Petit-Saut dam, French Guiana - Emb289 P1 | ecosystem: Host-associated > Arthropoda: Insects > Digestive system > Gut ...
CATCCTCAGGAGCCTGCGACCAACTATTTGTTACTTCATAGGTGGTATCTGGTTTGGTGTGTGTAGGCGTTCCGTTTAAGTGTGGCTATGGCGGTGTGGTGTCTTATTGCAGTCTGAAGCACTTTATTCAACTAGTCATGATCTACTTTGAGGTAAATGTCCGGAATGGCTGAGAAAAAACATGAACAGTTTCGTTCAGGTTAGTCTGCGTATTTCGACTAAAATTCCAAACAATCGGTTCCTGAATACGAGACGGTATGAAGAGTTGCTGCTTAGCAGGCTTTGTGGGTGAGAATGGATGAATGGGTGGAAGAAAGGTAGGAATGGAAGAAGGGACAAACGAAAGTAAAAAAAACAGGAAAGAAGAGAAAACAATTATACTCTTATTATTTTTTGCTTTCAGGGGCCGGAGGGAGGGGGGGGGGTGAACGGGGAAAGGTGCCACCTAAGGAAAAGTTGAAATGAGACAAATTACGTTTATTTTGACGAATGTTATCCCTTTGTTTGACGTTCAGGTGACAGTGCATTATGATAAATTCTTATTATTAAACCAACTACATGTACTTACCCACTCCATGGTGCAGAGTCCTTCTTGTGAAGCTAACTGGTTACCAGATAGTCAAGAAATTCCCCGCATTTCACGGAACCCGAAGGTTAATTACCGCACTCACAAGCTTCCGGCACCTGTCTCTATCCTGGGCCAGCCCAATCCAGTCCATATACCCACATCCCACCTCCTGGAAATCCATCCTAATATTATCCACCCATCTATGCCTAGGTCTCCCCAGTGGTCTCCTTCCCTCCCGTTTCCCCACCAAGACCCTATACACCCCCTCTCCTCAACCATACGCGCCTCATGCCCAGCCTTCTTCTCGATTTTATCACCCGCATAATATTGGGTGAGGAGTACAAATCATTTAGTTCCTCGTTATGCAATCTCCTCCATTAACTACACGCACTAATTTCTCAAATTTATTTTTGGAATAAAATTCTACATGTTTCGGACATTTCTTCTGTCCATCATCAGGACTTTTTCACCGTACACACAGCAATGGTATATGTCATACTGTTTTGCTGACAGCTTGTTCGCAAGCTGTCAGCAAAGATGGACAAGCGAGAAATTAGTGCATCTAGTTGGTTTTATTATAAGAATGTCATCCCATTGTGTTTGTTACTAGTACAATAATTAAATCTATAACTCTCCAAAAACAACTAAATTATATTTTGTATTCTTTTATTCTTTATTTCGGGTGATTCGCCGGCGTCTGAATTGTCTGTGCCGACATTTCAGAACACTCTGCTCCATTTTCATGTGTCGTTTAAGAAAGAAGAAGCGACAAAAGAAGGCGAGGCAGACGGGGCATTCTGAAACGTCGGCACACAAAATTCAGAAGCCGGGGAATCACCCAAATATAGAATACAGCATTCACAACACGGCAGAAGTTTGAAATTAGGGATAAATTACATTTATTACTTATAACTACCGTCATATCAATATTACAGTACTGTCCACGCGTAGGTTTTCAAAGTGGTATCTTTCCTTCAGGTTTCTCCACTAAAAAACGGCGTGCCTCACATTCGGACATCACTTAACGTGATGTCCGAATCTGTTACAGTCCGTGGACAGGCAGTTGCCTGTCGAAGAGTTGATGCATGTGTAGTGCTTAGAGATAGGCCTACATTCGAACTTTATTTCTAGTACGTCATGACTTTAGTGACGACAAGAAAAACATACTAAAGACAGTTGAAAGAAGTCCTCCAGTTGAATACGGTTTTCCTGGAGCAGGCCAGATTAGGAGGGACGAGGTAAAGGGGAATGGAGGAGATTGCCTAACGAGGAGCTAAATGACCTGTACTCCTCACTCAATATTGTGCGGGTGATAAAATCTAGAAGAATGAGATGGGCTGGGCATGTGGCGCATATTGGTGAGGAGAGGGGGCGTATAGGGTCTTGGTGGGGAAACCAGAGGGAAAGAGACCACTGGGGAAACCTAGGCGTAGATGGGTGGGTAATAGTAGGATGGATCTCCAGGAGGTAGGATGTGGGTATATGGACTGGATTGGGCTGGTCCAGGATAGGGATGGGTGGCGGAGGCTTGTGAAATGCGGGGAATTTCTTGACTAGCTGCAAACCAGTTAGCTTCTCAAGAAGGACTCTGCACCATGGAGTAAGTAAATGTTTAAATCTAGTGGTTGTTCCCATTACTAGATGGCTCCCATTCCACCTTTCTTCCCTATAGTACATTCGTAGAGCTCACGTCATTATTCGAGATGTGTTTTGTGTCATTGTATACAATTCTTACTGGAGAAGAAATATTCTCCTTCAGTATAATTTGGTGATATAAATGAACGATGACAAATGCTGGCCGCAGAGTAACTAAACAAACAAATATTTCCTGTAAGTCACACAATTTCAAATGTTACCAAGACGCATAAATCGTCGTCACTGCTGTAGTGATCTCGAAGTAGTATCTGTACGGACCACCATTCATTACGTCCTGAATATTAATGCATTTGAGCTAACAGGGATTATTCCTACAACAGAGTCTTTGTGATAATCTAACGAGTAAAAATAAATATATAACCCCCGGGGTTCATTACCGTGTTGCAGAATTCATCCACGCATACACGCATCCAAGCTGTTTAAGATCCCTTTTATCGACCATAAAATACAACCTATTCCCTTGCATTCAAATTTTCCAGCTGAAGTTTGTATACCTTTTCCCATCTCCCATCCGTGCCAATCACCTCGCACATCTCAGGTTTCACGATTTTAATCAACCTAAATATGATGTGTGTTTGACCGTGCATCGTTGACATAAATGAAGTAGATGACCAACTAGATGCAACATTAAAAATTTATTGATCTTCAGATTAGCTCAACATGTTTCGGGCAATTCTTTGCCCATCCTCAGGAGCGCAAGACTGTGTTTTCAGCATGTGGTATAATGTCCCCTGTCGGAGGCCTGGAGTGCGGCGGTAAGGACTATGTGTTCGGTGTGAAGGATGTTGCGCTCCTGAGGATGGGCAAAGAATTGCTCGAAACATGTTGAGCTAATCTGAAGGCAATAAATTGTTACTGTTGCATCTAGTTGGTCATCTGCTTCATTTAATCAACCTAATACGTACAGCCCATGTGCAGCAACTTTCAGAAATAATTTAAAATTCCAAGCACTGATATTCCATAATTATATGAACTAGATATAAGGCCAGAATTTTTCTGAAATTTTCACCTGAAATTGAATTACTCTTACCCTCCCTTTAACGTACTGTGTTCGAGTCCAGATACAGCACGAAGAACCACAAATGTTAAACACATGTGTCAGTTCATGGTATACACAAGCAAAGACACTCAATGCTGTAAACATCAAAGTCGACCATTCACTGACGTCTGTGTTATCCCATTCTTCCCTAACTCCGACAATGTCGTTCTGCCCAGGTTCGTGATTGTTTCTTCCACCCAGCAGAGGAAACGTTTGACTCCCTACTCAATGACGGTAGAACGACGCTGCTTCATGAACATAACGCGCTGCAAACATTTCTACGTTTGCATTTGAAAGCGGAACACGTAGTTTGGCAAGAAAAGTCGAAGCAATTTACATCTTTTCCCTTTTATGTTTTCTAACCTCTCCTGTGTCTTCCTCTTCTTCCTCGAACTTTCTAAAATTCTGCAGTGCGAGCTGTACTGCCACTAATATGCTTACTTGTAAAGATACTGAACTCTTTAATTTAGGTCACAATTTTGAAGAATGTTCTCTACTTGAATTCTTTTCACTCTTATTTCTGAAAACCAGGTTTGTCACACAACCTTGCGGCACTCCCCAGAGACTTCTTTTGGTACAAGCTGAAACAGTGTAACCTTCAAAACTCACATTAACACAAACATAGAATTAAATCAGAGTGGATACTTTTTAAAAGAGCTTGTAAAATGTAAGGAGGTTCAGAAGGACTGGGAAAAGAAAACTTTTGGGTGGAAAATGTAATGAGAGAACGCTTAGTACCTGTAGAGGTAGATGGTTGCAAAGTAGGAAAATTAGTCTTAAATAAGTTGTCTGTGATTATGGACAAAGCGGGTTCATTGGCTGATTGTCGAAAGGACAGAAACGAACTCGCGAAACATCCCAGTCTCTGAATATCAGTTGTTCAGTGACGATTGTATTGATAATCTTTCGGGTGCAGGAAGATTCTTGTTTGTGGTGGAGGGACGAGGGGGAATTTCATTGTGATGCTGGCCACCTTACATTTGTTCTGAATGGTACTTTGTTCGACGTACTTGAAGATGATGGCTGTTTTCATGGCATTCCCTAACGGATTAGAGATGACTCACTGTAGGTGGCTTCCTCACAACATTTTATGGTATTCATTGAAATACCTGCGTAATTTATTCTTACATTTGCTGCCAGATCTCTGCTAGAGCCCTGATATGTGGTTGCCCCTTTGTAACGAATATTTTTTTTTTTAGTCCGGCCCCTCCTTCTACTGATTGTAGTAGGTGTACAGGGTTACTGTTGCACCTGATCACTCAATGACACACACTCGGTAGGACTCCCCTGAACGAGGGATCGGTTCATCGCAGAGGCCTCTACCGGAACAACACGCAATATTCACAACAGACAAATATCCATGCCCGCGCCGAGATTCGAACCCTCCCCAATCCCAGCAAGCGAGCGGCCTACGACCTATACCTTCGACCGCGTGGCCACTGGGACCGGCACAATTAATTCTTCTCTATTTAATTTTAGAACTATTCTGTCAGTCAGTCCCCCGGCACATTGCTATGAATACACAGTTCTGTTTAATTTGCTGCCGAGTTAAAGTAAGGAATCTGACTCGCTTGTCTTCGGTTGCTACTTATTGCTGTGACGAGTCTTCAAACCATTCCGCCCATCCACACTCATTTGTTATTGCTATATTGCGTTGTTGGTCCTCGGCTGGGACCACTGGTGGAAACGCTTTCTGAATGACAGAGCTCGAACAGGTAAAACAAGGAAGTGATCTGTAGAAATGCGCCTCATTAAATTTAATTGTATTCGCTAGTTGCTGCTGCCTTTCTCTTTCAGTGTTGTGTTTGTTGTGACCTGCGTAATCTTCCCCGATAACCTTCTTATCCCCCTTCGCCTAGCCTGATGCAGGCAGGAACTTCGTCTCGCGCGCGATCGATGCCAGTCCACCACGCAAGGGTAGTGCGGTCCCTGTCGAGGGGTTGCGGATGGGGGATGTCGTAGAATTGTGAGCTGCGCCAGACTGCGGGGCGAGGTCTGACATGGCAGTTCGTTGGTATAGTGTCACAACATAATAAAAAAATGTGTATAAATATACGGAGTTATTTCTTCATTTACAGCCACTTCTTCGTCCCTTGTCAACAGTTTTACTAGTGCAGGAAAGACACTGAAATGCTCGTTTGTGTTCTTTTCGATGGTGGCTGGATTCCGGACTTCTCCAAACTCATGAGTGATTCCCCTTTCTGTGACAACATCAAGCAGTGACTATATTTCTTCATGTTTCCGTTGATAAGTGTCAAAGTGTAAGGAAGGATGTAAAAAACGAAACCATGCAGGAAGATCTAAAAAAAATCCGTACTCACTGTCGGCGTCGTTATGGGACATAGACGAAATTCGATGACGCAGGAAAAGTGACATCGGGGGACAAAGAATGATCGTGAAAAAAATGTGTAGGTGTCCGTAAGTTTGTGCCGCGATCCTTCAGCTGATGGCTGACTCAGCCAGCACGTGTTTTTATTGATCCTGCAATTGTGACTTGGGCAGGATCGCCACCAACCGTTTCGTAGCAATGCCGTTACGACACCGTCAGAATGCAAGGTAAGGCACGCACAAGTTTCAAGTTTCAGGTGTTTGGTGTTGCAAAATTTCTGCTGAGGCAAAAGTTTGCACAGTACTCACGTAACAAAAGTGCATGTGTTCATGATAGGTTGGTGAAAGGAAGCCTTACAAACCATTTATCATCATCACCACGAATGGAATGCTGTCTGGATAGTCAAGCCAGCATCGTGCATTGGACAACCTGAAAGTACGGCTGTTCAAAATGACCAGTTCCACATATCGTATCACAGCCAGTGCTTGTTCTATTCTTTTGCTGCTACAGCAGTGTCTGTTTTACGTGTGTCCAGCGCGAAGTCCAAACTCCATTCTACCTTCAAACTTTTCCACCCGTAACTATATCATATTAGCCGAGCACTTAAACAAGTGTGAGACGAATAAATGCAGTTCTTTTAAATTAATATGTGCTCGTCAAAAGAAAATCCACATTGAAAGCGTGCACATATTTCAGAGAGCCTTCGTTTGATAGGAATGTCCTTTCTTGAACTAAATATCATTCACGTCGGTTGCATTGCAGCCAAAATGGCGCCTTACGTACTTACTGTCAATTATCTGCCATTTCCAGTACTAAAACTAATTTCCTAGCACATGTGTTCAATCCTAATCGCCGTAACTGCATTGCGCTGTCGGTGTGCCGATGCTGCTTCGTGAGCCATGATCACTCAGTGATATTATTACAAGAATGTTGTGTTGCACTATCCGTTTTCTCAGACATAGGGTCTACACGACGTTTCGGAAGCTGCTTCCATCATCCCACAAAAGTGATATTATAACTATAACAGATAAGCTGTTGGTCAGTTTATGTCCAATTAATATCTATCCCCAGACGGAGTTACCTTCGTCTAAAGCATGCCCACCTAGTGCGAGCAAATCTGGTAAAATTTTGTCTACCCGAGGGAAACATGAAATCCATTGCACAAAGTGAAGAATGAGGAAGTACTGCGTTATTGTGTGTCTGATATTACCTGTGTGTTTCTCTATACACTGTGTACAATAACTAATATACTGGTAATAAAATGATTTTTTTAATGCGGTTCACAGTCTAACCAATGTCTCGCTATTTTTAGCACATTTTAAGAAATGAATCAGTAATGTAATGTCTGTCTCCATAAATAAACAGCTGACAGGTTTTCAAAAATTCTCCGGCATCCTATCCCGGCTTTGCCAGGCAAAGTGTTACAAGAAGTTCAGGCGTATTTTATACGTTCCACATCGGTACGTTAAGGAATGTTTAAACTTATCTAATAAAATATAACTTTGGGTGGTTCCACTTGTACAGTTTGACAGTTTATTGTGTTCTTAGCACTCTTGTGAAGCTGCCCTGAGGATGATCGCAAAAAGCGATCGAAACATGTTGGTAATTAATAATATGTGATAAAACATATTGTATGTGCATTTGTTGGTTTACATAAGTTCAAAAGGTTCAAAACACAAAGCTGTGTCCGCTGCCCTCCAACTGAGGGTTGAGCAGGTCCAATCGAAAGGATCCAGTAGAATATGTTTCTGTAATATTACCTTCAAGTTGTGACTGAAACAAAACCAGTTGCCGCAAGTTGTTTATATCAAATATACCTCAAACAAAGGGCAATGTCCAACTTTGAATAATATTATTATTAGTCAAACACCACCACAAACTTTCGAGCAGGGGCGTCCACCCCGCGGCCCCCCAGCTTGTAAGACCCGCGGCCACATTCGTAATTTGTACATACAGGAGTGCACAAAGCCAGGGCGCTAGTTCGCCATGGGTACTAAATTCTCTACCATGGCCCTAATATTTGTGAATCCTCAGTATGGAACTGGCTTATGTCATCTAAGAGTCCTTGGAATTTTGAAGTAGCTCCTAGATTTTTGGAAAGTTAGTGCATCCCTCTATGTAGGTACTTGATATACAATATATACTAAAAATTACATAACTATGTAAGCAGTTAGGTGTACTGTACCACTTATTCTTACCATGACACTTGTGGCCCCCGAACCAGCCCTCAATAACCGTCGTTAACCTTTGCCAAAAAATCGATGGAAACTTCGCTTTAGAGAGTTCTTCAGTCCTAGCGTGTTAAAATTAAATTTATTTTACAAAACTTCTTGAACTGTTGCTTGTTGTAAGCATAAGCAGTGAGCTCTGATCCAACGAGGTTAGGGGGAATGTTGGGCAAAACTGCTAAGCACAAACTTCTTATGGTAAAAACAGAAGGAAGTGAACGCGGAAGCGATCGGACTTTCTCCCTAATCGCTTGAAGTGCGTGTATTTACATTATAGCTGGCTAGTTGATGCCAGCTGATGCTAGTTGATGCTAGCTGATGCTAGTTGATGCCAGCTGATGCCAGCTGATGCTAGTTGATGCCAGCTGATGCTAGTTGATGCCAGCTGATGCTAGTTGATGCCAGCTGATGATAGTTGATGCTAGTTGATGCTAGCTGATGCCAGCTGATGCTAGTTGATGCCAGATGATGCTAGTTGATACCAGCTGATGCTAGTTGATGCCAGCTGATGCTAGCTGATGTCAGCTGATACCAGCTTCCAAGCCCTTCACTAAGTAACAGCCTTGTATTCCATTCATTCAGCTTGCGGCCATTTTCCCCATACACTGAATTATTTTCACGCGCGTATATTCGTACCCGCCCTGGGTTTAATGTATAGATTACCTCCACTTGTTAAGTTATAATTTATCTTTTGCATCTTGATTCCTTGTCGTTCACGTTTCGATGACAGTAGTGTCTTTGTTTCTTCTGCGCACTCCGTTTTTATTCTATTCTGTTGACATTTGTACAATTTTTCTTCATGAGGGGAATAAAGTATTTAGCGCCTCACTGACAAAATTGCATAATAAGGATCACGATAATTTATACGCTTTAAGTAAGCGTTATTATAGCTATAGAATCGTCGAATATGAGATGAGCAGTACGTGTAGCATGAGCGGAACAGTTGAAATTGGTAAAAAAAATAGTCTAAGTAACCTTGAAGGTAAAATCCACTTACGGGGACTTAGGATATATGGGAGGATAATATTGAATTTGGTCTTGATTAAATACTGTATGAGAGTGTAGAATGTATTCTTCCGGCTCAGGATGGATTCCAATGACGGGCTTCTCTAGACATGTTAATAATGACTTGTAGAACTCAAATAAGGAGGGGACTTCCGTGACCAGCTGAAAGAGAATTAGCGTTTCAAGAGGAATTTTTCGACGGTAGGTGGTCAGTGTTGCAAGAAACACGGACTGCATATAAAGAAATAAGACAGAAAGTCAGCACAGTACCTGTCATGAATTATGGGAGTAACCGAACCCGGATCGTTCAGCTCGTAGCCAAGTCAGTGTACCGACTAATCTTTCCCTGCTCCAACAACAAGTTGAAGCAAATAAAATTGGCATCAAGTGTTATTTTCGAAAATAATTACCTGCGTAATTTTCGTTGTCTGTGAAAATGAACAGCTTAATATGGCACCCGAGGCTGCTCATAAAGTACAACAAATGAACGCATGACGGGGACGTCATCTGTGCTTATGAAATTAACAAACTGCAGACACGCAACGAGGACTGCCCTCTTACCCTACAAGAGTATGGCTCCTTTTAGAATTTAAGTTAAGTTTTAAAGCGTTTGTGTTGAATTCTAAAATAAATATTACCGAATGTCATCATCAGTGCGCAAATTGCTGGACCTGACGACCGGGAACAAAAAATGACAAAACTTGTAGTTGCTGGCCGCCCTGAGCCAGAATGATACTGCTGTGAGTTAATGGCTACACTCTCAGCATTCGCAGACTGCAGACAGAGAAGAGCATCAAACGTTACCTGTGTAGTATTGTACTCGCTTAGATACACGTGCAAACCGGACACACGACCCACTGAATCAGAAAGCAGCCGTCGGCATTTTACTCCTGTCGGTATAGAGTTCAATGTATGAAGTAATGGTAATGCCTGACACCACGCCAGAAAGGAGTGTTGCGAGGGAATGGAGCATTATACATGTAGTTCCAGTATTAGGCAAGCGGGGTAGTAAGACACGATTTTGGAGAACGAATGGTGGGCTTAAATGTGTTTATTGATTAAAAAAAAGTACTTTGTTTCCCCAAGTGGTTATACCTAAATAATAAACTTTCTGTGCTTTCCTAGCGTATATGTGCATTTCGGTTGAAAACAGTACGCTTCAAACTAGTCAGTACGATATATTGACTCGAGTTTCTGTTTAATCAGGGTGCAAGTAATTCTTCTACAGTGACTCTTTGTTCTGATAGAAACAAGCTGAAGATACGGACCAATTGTTGAAGAATAAAAGACCAGCTTAATATCATTTGCTATTTTATTTCACTTCTTGTGTGCTCAACATGTTTCGGACATTAATATATCCGTCATCACGGCTTGCGACATGTCCGAAACACGTTGAGCACGCAAGAAGTGAAACAAAATAGCAAGTGACATCAAATTGGTCTTTTATTCTTCAACTATCACAATGATGCAAAGTCCAATAAACATAAGATATGGACCAATCTTGTCCCCAGAATGTAATGTGTTACTTTTCATTATAGTGATAGAGAAAGTCCATAAGATTAATGATTTCAGATGTCATATCACAATCGTCGAAACCATATAGAATAACATAGCTACATGTTTCGGCCTATAATAAAGCCATTATCATGATTTTTTTTTTGTAAAACAAAAACCAAATTAATTCAAATTTATAATTTTTAAAAGAAGGTAATGATAACACAAACCTTACAATCGGGATTCGAAAAAATGTTTGTTCGGATCGCCATGATTTCTTTTTAACTGATAAGCGCCGGCCCTGCGCTCCGCCCAAGTCTCTACCAGCGCTGCTTCGTACGTCCCGTCTCGAGGAGGTTTACATGTTAATGACGGGAGCTAGACAAGTGATGTCAATGATAATATTCTAAAAAGTCTAATGAAAATTCACTACAGTGTCGGGCTGCCGCATATCGGTGAAGCAAGAAAAGAACTTCCTATATACGTTTAATATTAATTACACCGTACTGTTACATTGTGTTTTATATGTAAGCATAAGTCGTGGTGAACTGTGCTCTTGTGGTTTTTATCAGTGAAAAAACCTAATTATTAGTTAGCAGAAATCTAGTGCGCGCACGCGCGCACGCGCGCGCGCGCGCACACACACACACACACACACACACACATACAAAGGTAATCCAAGGAATCAGCATAATTAAATTCAGTTCATTTCTGGTCAAGCAGGCTCGACATTCTATGTTATTCATTACGTGAATTTTCTTTCATTCCATATATTAACCGACAAAATATACTAAGTAAAATATTTTATGTTAAGTGCCACCTCCTACACGTTTCGGCATCAAGGTGCCATCCTCAGGGAGTTTAATAACCACGTCCAACACGCACTTTATGAAACGATCGCCCTAGCTCCGAAAGTACGTTATGAAACTTTGTTGTTATTCAACTCCCTGAGAATGGTACCTTGATGTCGAAACACGTAGGATTTGGCACTTAACATGTAGTGTGTTTATGATTTGTGTTTTATAATATTTTTACCTAGTGCATTTTGTTGGTCAATATATTGAAGGCTCGGCATATTCCGCTTTCCATAAACAGCTATCGCAATCGCACTGATGGACCCACGTCTTATCCTTCAATACCAGATAACAGAACTTGAACGAGCTGATAAACTCAAGCAGCAATACTCTATGTTTAACAGGATAGATTTAACAGGACAGAATATATGATACAACGTTTACTACTTGAGCCAGGAATACTCGATACTACACTATAATTAATAGAAATACGTTATGCTTCGCAGGCTAAACCCAGGTTTTTGCATTGCGGTATACACGTGCACATTGCTGTTCTCCTTAATCTAAGACGCTAACATTTAGTCTGCAATATATCTCCTCCAAAACGGTAAAGCAGTCCAGTTACAGGCCTGGAATGGCCCAGAGGGTTCCAGGAAGTTAAGGTTCCCAGATTTCATGATAACGGCACAGGATGGTGGTAAGCCTTACGCACCGGCCGCTTTTTACCCCCAGGAAACACTCTTGGTACTCATTTCTGTTAGAGGCTGAGTTGATATTTCTCTTCTTTCCTCCTAATTTTCTCATGTGGTTCTACCACATACTCCTAATATCCCATAAAAATATCCTTAAATTTCTAATTTCTGTAGTCTTGATAAACCCGAGAAATTATTTGAAGTGTTATTTATTCATTTATCATTAGCCACTGCTCTTCCAGCAATTTTTTCTTGTACGTCTGCTTTCCTGGTCAATTAAAATTGCAGAAATGGCCTCCTCCTTAAGTCAGTATAATGCAAAATCTGCTCCTCCCATCCCAACTCCCTCAATTTGTTAATTTCCGTTCGACAAGAAGAGAGAGAAAAAAATTAATTATACGAGTTTTGTATTGATTTTAGAAAGTAAGAAGAACAAGTTTTAAGCTTTTCAGAATTGATAAAATTCACACGCAAACGACTGAAACTTAAGTCGTCATATACAATACAACATAATGCAATGCGTTTATTACACCCTAATTAATATCGTCCTTTAATTGTTATTCTGAGGACAGTACATTTTAATCAGTATTGTAATCTGAGGGATTTCAATAGCACTTTAATGTAATTTTTCTAAACAATTTCCTCTACATATTTTTTACAAAAATTTGGCTAATGATGGCCTTACTATAATCCGAAACTTGTAACTATGTTTGAAAAGAGTACAATATCTTTTATCAATAAAGATTTGTGTCGCACTGGATTACTATCTTTTGTGGTTTTGTATGCACTGCATTCGGTGTAGTGACTAGGCTGCGGGCTGAATGATGCGGAGTTAGAATCGCGACAGAGGTAAACAGATGTTTCTCTTCTTCAAAAGCCTGTCAGACAAGCTCTGTCCCTCACCCAGCCTCCCATTCAATGGATACCTGCTTCCTTTTCCAGGTAAAATGGCCGGGGAGTGACTTCGACCATTCATTTCCAGTTAATGCCGAGGTTAAGAACATGAGGAGGTGACTTCTGTATGCCTGTATAACGTATATAAGGACAAATTTAGTGTAAATTTTTGATCTTGTATTTTAAACACAACGGAATGTCTCATGTAAAAATTAAAATTAAAATTAAAGATTTTAATAGGAATTACAGTCACCTTTCCAACACATCATTTTGAGTACCTTTACGCAGAATTTTTAGTAAATAAAATCGCAAAGTGGCACCTACACCAATTTTTAATGCGTCTCTTCCACGTTTTGTATAAATTGTCCCCTTTGATGTATCTAACGATAATGGAATATCTTTATTGCGAAATTTATCGTATTAAACTTTCAATTGTCAAAATAGGCGTTCTAAAAAAAACCAGTATTTATAGATATTAATGTTATCTCTATTTTATGTCATTATTGTTGTAGCGCTCGGTGCGTGCAGACTACTGCAGTTTCTCCCACTTAGGCTATGATAAACTACATGTAGTAGCATCCAAAAGAATAACCCTGTTACACCCTCTCTCCTCCTCCTCCTCCGTAGTGATGACGAGACGGATGGTCGGTAGAGGAAACTTGCTGATTAACGAAGGGCAGGGGGGGGGGGGGGGGGAGGGGGGGGGAACTAAAGTTTTTTAATTGTCCAAAATTTTCTTTTGGAAAAAAAAAACGAGTTTTAAAAAAA
>Ga0123355_10011852_pt1 | contig 13466 bp, 8 predicted proteins | sample TergutEmb28metaG_3_FD_89872 | JGI IMG/M metagenome (GOLD analysis project Ga0123355, IMG submission 89872) | Embiratermes neotenicus P1 segment gut microbial communities from Petit-Saut dam, French Guiana - Emb289 P1 | ecosystem: Host-associated > Arthropoda: Insects > Digestive system > Gut ...
AAAAATCCAACAGATGCAACAGTATGCAGATATTTATTCACTGCAAAACTACTCTACATGTTTCGGGTGTCACAGCACCCATCATCAGGAGTATTAAAAACTGTACCCACAGCCTCCAGTACAAGTAGTATAACCTGTACCGGAGGCTGCGGGTACAGTTTTCAATACTCCTGATGATGGGTGCTGTGACACCCGAAACATGTAGAGTAGTTCTGCAGTGAATAAATATCTGCATACTGTTGCATCTGTTGGATTTTTATTCACATTGAATTACAATGCACGGAACCACGAGCTTAAAGTAGATGTGTTCTAGAATACATGTCTACTGCAAATTATAATTTAATTAGAGAAATGGCCATTCAAGTAAATGGGGGACTAAATATACTTGTAGAGGAACCACATTTGTTACAGGCTACAGGCTACAGGTGTATCTGCAAAGGTTGCCAGGGAGGAGGTGATCAGGGACTGGACAAATAGGAAACATGAGGAGCAATAGCAGTCCATATGTAGGCAAAGGCAAGATATGGATTTTCTTTAAAAACCTTTTGCAAAAAGGGCTGGGGACCTGTGCAACCTAAGCAGAAACTAGCTGAGAATACTGACAGGGCTGCTAACATGACACTATCATTTAAAAGGACAACTATTAAAACTGTGTCTGGTAAACAGCCCTGAGTGTGATAGATGAAAGTAGGCATCTGAAATGGCCTCACATGCTCTTTGTGACTGTGAGATTTTGGCCACATTAAGATACTGGCACCTAGGTTGTCAATTTATGAAACCAAATGACTTTGAAGATATTTCTGTCAGCAAAATACTGCACTTTGTTTAAGGCGCGGTACTGCTGAATGAATGAATTCAAGGGCTGCACAAAAGACCAATCACAGTCAAAGTGTGTGGGTCAATCGGTTCCCACCCTTCTGTATTCTATTCTAATATATCCCTGTTTATTTCCCAATATAGCAATCCCTCACAAACTGTGCATTTCAAGTCTCTGCTGTTTTTTTGCATTAAAGTCCCCAACTTGCATAGCTATTTGGTATTATATAAGCTACCTATGGTTTGTAATTTGTGGAATGCAGAAAAGAATTATGGCTTCCACAGCAAGACATACAAGCTTACTGGATCCAGGGCTCTAATGGCATCCAAAACTACTTTTACAGCTCTAAGTGACTTTGTTGCTATGTCTCTCTTTGTGACACTTCTACAGGGTCTACATATATTGTTCGCTTTTTACATTTAGTGCTAGAACAGGTAACTTAGATTTCCATTAGTGTTGACAGTGGCTGCAGTTCCCCTTATTTCACATTTCCAGTAAGGCTTTGATCTTGCCAACCAGTTTTGTTGCTGACTGTACCAATGACGAACAGTCTCAATGGAACAGGTGAGGTTCACCAAGTGTATACACTATATACCATACAGATTAACAGATTAACACTAAGATTCCCTTATGAAGCTCAAACTTACACGTACATGAAATGACACTGTACCAGGTTGCTGGTTTAGGATTAAAGCTCTCGTACACCTGGCCTATACAGACAGGTCCTAGGTGCTTGCTTACAAAAAGTTCCATATATTTCAAACCTAATTCACTAATCATGACAAATACTAAATACTAATTACAAATTTTCAGCATTCACAGTAAGGAAATAATAAACTGAAACAAAAGTGTTTGCTGTCTTACAGCATAGCACATAACCATGTATTTCTTTATTAAATCAATACATTAATGAAACCAACTAATATAGTACTGTTAAGGAGAACCCCCCAGTAGTCTATAATTTATGTTCTACAGTTCTGGCTAAAATATGTGGGAGAAAAATTAAAGACAACTTGGGACTTCTCCCTAGAAATACTGTAACGGTTGGCTTCAATTTCTATATTTGACTGTTTGCTCATTCATGACCCACTATGAATACCTACTTTTATACAATAAGGCAAAATATGTTACTGGCATATAAGGTAATCTCACAAGTTTTGTACTGTGATTGTTACATTTTTATTCTTTTCCATCATGGTGTCAGGTTTCAAACAAACGATGGTACACAATTAGAGCTTTGCTTTCATTTATGACTTCAACTTGAGAACAAAACAGAATTCAATTTACAGATTTATGCCTTAAAAAAATTACTGAGAGTAACTCACATAAGTCTTCAAAAGGGCAATATCTCCCTCATCAAGGGCTGCAAAACAAAACACACACAACATCAGTATTTTCCAACCTCCACCATGAAATGTGCTGGAACAACTAGTTACCACAATCACAACAGTAAAAATGAAGAAAAACTATTAGCTGGATAAATAGGATCTTTACCAGCAACCAAAACAGATAAGACATTTTAGAAAAGAGAACTATGTCAAAAAATCATAAATAATTTTTGCTGCTGACATACTGACAGCACACTCATATGTCACATGACACATGAATCAGCCTATGATAAACACAATGGGTAAATATAATACATTACTACCAATATTCAAATCTAAGAAGTGACATATTATACAGTGGTTAATATCATTCGCCTATCCAGATCATGACCTGTGGCTGCATGCCATTAGTAAATTACCTTCAGCCTAGTTCTTATACTGAGATGTTTCTTTAGATTGGACATGCTGTTAATTACACACATTTTGCTACTCTTCACATGTACCTGGAACTGATGATATTGGCACACTGTATCTGATGTTCTTGGTACACACTACAGCAACCTGCACATTTCACAGGAGATACCAGACACACAGTACTTCGTATTCCAACACTCTCCAGTTGTTAGTAACATATTTATCAAATACCAAGAAATTAGCACTTAATGCAGTAGACTGCAAGCCAGCTAAATAGTTCTGATATGGTCATGCGGTTTGATCACAAAGGACAGAAAGGTTACAGATTTCTGTACAACATCCAAAGGCTTAATCCTACCACACAATCCATCATAGAACTGCACACATTCCATCCCAGACATCCTACTCAAAAAAGAAACCCCAAACTGCAACAACAGCATACATGAAGCATATTCATGCTGGATCCTACACATATTTCAAATTTTATTAAATTAAGCATTTAAATAGAGGGGTTGTTCACTGTTCATTCAACCAAGACACAGTAATATACACAGAACAGTATATTTCCAGCAACAAAATTGAGAACAATATATACAGCCTTGTACTCAATGGATATCACCATTTCATATTCAATCATTAACAAACTGGCCAGAAATAATTATTCTTCCACCAACAGAACACTTTTGTGGCACAGCTGTCACACCATATGTCTGAGGCATATCCAAAAACCTCCATTTCAAACATCATGTAAAGGTGAAGGTAACCCCATGACATGCCTATGCAGGCAGAGGGAGGAAGTGGAAGTATAGCTCCAACCCATTACAACCCAGCACTAGAAGGAGGTGGGTGGTAGTACAATGCTCTAACTGCTTTACGGCCCAGGAAAGATGCAGGCTGAGTGGGGTCAGTCTGGACAGCATGGAAAATCACACCTCCAAGAGGATTCAATCCCTGGACCGTCCAGCACAGTCGCTATACCAGCTATGCTAGCAGTGGCCACCACAAACTTTATGACACTTATCAAAACTGAATACTGTCAAATCCCAATACAGTGCCACTGTCTGTTCACCCCATTCTGATGCAGTATATCAAGGGTGGTGATAAATCAAAATTGAGAATTTCGCAGATGTCCACAGGTGCTAAATGAGGGTGGCACTGTATCGGCAGGCTCTAAATCAGGGTTTGACTTATGTGCTTCTTGGGGCACTGCCAACAACCAGACTGGTAGTGATACGCAGAACATCAGGTAATGTGTGTGAGTACAGTATCACCAGTGAACGCATGAAGTGCTTTACTTGCAAAATGGGTGGGCTACTGGAGTGCATATCAGGGACAGCCTCTGGCAGGGTCTGATAAAGAGAATCAAGTCGGCACAGCATGTATATACAGAAGACCACCTTGGTAATTTGAAAAAAGCTATAATCTGAGACAATTAACACACGCTGAATATGCAAGGAGTCCGCTCACATGGCCTGTGTGGTTAATGTTCTTAGTCAACTCTCACTCGATATCTATTATATTTGGAGTTCTGTCATTAGAAAGGACAATGGCAACTTATAAGATACTTCATTTTGGCATTGTTCTGTTAGCATGCACAATTCTTAAGATTCCTTCAATTCTAGTTCTCAGATGGTGTTCATGTTCATATTGTTGTCCACCTCATAGTTGAATTTATTGTTACTTTAGAACACCAGAATGATTCACAGTTAGTTTATTATTCCTGTTCTTTGGTTTTTGGAATTTTACCACTCATTTTATGAAGAAAATGGCACCAGATATTGACCTGCTCCTCCTTCATTGTGTCACTTCAAGAGGCTTGTTGGAAATTAATGTAGTACCTTAGTTCTAAGAATGCGATTAATTTTATGATTCCTAGCAGCTGGTTTCTCTTGTGATTTCTCACTGTTGTACTTTGATATTTACTACTTAAGGAAGGTGACTCGAACTCCTGTAGCCTTCCAAGGATGGAGATTAGCTCCATCTAAACAACACAACAAATTGGGTATATGATGGCAGCTGAATCAGCAGTTAAATTTACATGGAAAAGTAAAATATATGTCAGTCAAATAACACACTTTTGTCACAAAACGTTTTCTGACATTTTTATTTGACAACTCTGGTTGAAAGTCTCCACATTTTGACACACAAGCATGAGCATTGTGTTTTATTGGCTGAAAACACAATGCACTCCTCTATGCACCTGTGTTTTCAGGTCTCTGCATTCTATGGACATACAAACCCTAGGAGAAAAACAATTTCTACTGATATCTCATAGTCATAAACAAAGCAGGTGAGGAATGGGTAATTTTTACATACCATATGATCAACATGACACATGGTACAACCAGCTTTAAAAAATAATTACTTAGAAGTTTTTCACTCCTAAGCAGGTAATACAAAAAAGTCAAATTCACATTCCATGGAGGTCAAGCTAAACAGTTTCGGGAACCACAGAAGAACTGATCCGAATGCACACTTGTCTCAGCAAAAGGGCAGTTATCTGACAGATCTGCTGCTTGTGCATTGCTTGCAAAAATGAGTGATGGGTTTTGCTAAGAGAAGCCTCAATCTGATATACGTAATTCATACACCCTAATTTAGTGATTCAAGCACTATAGCATCAAAATATATAAAAATGTAAACTAGTGTGCCTGTCAGCTATATACATAAAAGATCAATAACTCAGTGCTGTATCTAGTCATTGTTTTGTACTTCCCCATGCTAAAAAAGAGACACGATGAAACATGCATATAAGGACAATGGCCACACTAGAAAAAATGCCCAGGGAGGAGCAAAAAATGCAATTACAATTTTTTACTGCAGTCAGTCATCACAACAGAAATCCATTTCACAAGAGCCATACACATCCACCATTCAGCCCAGTAGTGTATTGTACTGTATCTTATTTGTTGATAATTCAAGAGTCCATTGCTTGTAATACAACCATTCAATATAGAACCTGTCCAAAACATATACCATTCTAAAGATTGCATATAGAGCAAATCATAAGATTAAATAACACAGACATTACTTATAGCCATATACATATTAGTCCTATATATAAGACTTCAAAGCAGATATACTTGTAAATCTAAAATCTGTATCACATAAACTTATAAAGAATCAGTCACAGGTCAAAGTCTAGAGTAAGTTGGATAAAATCGAACAACTGTAAAGCCTTGATTACAAATATGCTTTTTTAAAAGTATGCTCTTAAAAACATGTCAACAGTACAATAAATATAACTATTCTGATCATGAAAGAGATAAAATTGATATAAAAATATATATATGTATATGTCTTTTCAAACATCATGTAGATATTATACCTTAACACTAAAAATAATGATATGTACAACTCATCATCATATGCTATGATTAATATTAATTTTTATTGTGACTGATATATTAATGCAACCATAGGAAATTATTAAGAGCTGTTTTAAATTGCATAAAATTACGTGATAGACTCTTTGTTTGAAAGGGAAGCTTGTTATGCAGCTTGATGCCAAAAGAATGTGGTACTTTCTGATAAACTGTTAAATGTGATGATAGTTGGAAAAGATTGGTGTTATTCCTAGCTTTAATATTATGTAGTTGAGAATATTCCACAAATAAACTTTTTTTTTGTTAACTACAAACAGGGCTAAAGAAAATATGTACTGAGATGTTAAAGGTAAAAGTTTTACAATTTTAAAAAGTTCTCCACAAGGGTATTTGATATATGATATTTTATTTACGTTCCATGAGTCCACAATAACAATAGGATATGGAACATGTCAAGAGTAATACATGTAATAAATGTTCGGAATCAAAGCAAAATGATTCCAAGTCAAGTACATGAATGATATTTAATACAGACAGGACAAAACTACTGTGTAACAACAAAGGCACAAAAAGATATGGCTACAGTTAACAAGCAGAGAAAAGTCAAGTACAGACACGCAAATGAATACAGACAGCAAATTTATGCTTATGAATAACATTAACATAATAATGTTGATTTTTTTTTGAGACTTGGTGAACAAACATAAAATTAGGACTGTGTCTTAAGTATATTCGTCTTATGAAAGACATTTCATGGTACATTATCAACTTTTAATAATTTATATTGAAAATATTCTTCTATGGAATAAAAAAAATGAATATGTATGAATCGTTTTAAGTAAATTTCAAATTTCCTGACATTATTGGATAAATCTTCAATGTATGTAGGAAGATTGTTGAAAATCCTAATGCCCATGTAATGTACTCCCTTTTGGTATACAGCAAAATTAGTTATGGGCTGGTAAAAATTATTAAATTGTCTTGTACTTTTAGTGTGTTTCTCCGAATTAAAAGTAAACAGATTTTCGTTTTTAACTACAAAAAGCATAAGTAAGAGGATATATTGAGATACAAAGGGTAAAATTTCCAACCTTCTAAACAGATTCCTACATGAGACCCTAATTTTATAACCCATCATAATTCTAACTATTCTTTTTTACATTCTAAATATTTTCATAGCATGGGGTGAGTTGCCTCAGAAAGGTAAACCATAATTTATAACTGCATTAAAATAAGAATAGTAAAAAGTTTTCAAAGTATTGAGAAACATAAATGGTTTAATACTCCTCATTATGTAACATGCTGAACATGGCAACTACAGTTTATTGTATTGTGTATGTGTGTGTGTGTATATATATATATATGTCCAGAAACTTAGTTTTAGGTAGCGTTGTTATTAGGTTATCATTACAAGCAACGTTTATGTTTTTGGTCTTAAATTGGATGTAATGAATTTTGTCACCGTTTATGGAAAGTCGATTTACTTTAAACCATTTAATTACACAATTAAAAGCTGTGACCATATTGGTATGAAAATCTTTTGAGTTAGGACTTTTTACTGTTATACTTGTATCATCGGCAAACAATATAGGTACAGTTTTATCATTTAAGGTTTTGGGCAAATCATTGACATCTATAAGGAACAGCAGTGGACCTAAGACCGATCCCTGAGGGAGGCACCATCAGTTATTTTTTCCCATGCAGAAGAACTCGTTTGATTCAGTCCTACATCAGAGATTTAAACTCTCATATATATGCTATTAAAGTATGATTCAAACCATGTCTTTGCTTTTCTTTGCCCCAGTATCTTGTTCTGACTCCTATTATAATTCTAGTAATTCTTTTTTGTAATCTAAAAATATTATCACTGTATGCAGAATTTCCCCAAAATATTATCCCGTAAGTCGTAAGAGTGGAAATAAGCATAATTTATCATCTCGAGGGTATCTCGTGACATAAACGGTGTAAGTACATTGCAGAAACCTGTCTTCCGACATGTGACACCGTGTAATACGAGAAACATTTTTGTAACATTTCGGAGGAAACTGCTCCTCTAGTCTTCCATGTACAATAATCCCATTAGAGAGTTTTCTTCATGTCACCACTGCCTGAACATCAACATCTCGCGTGCAAATACGTTACTTACCCTTAATTTCTTTTTCTTCCTCTTTATCATCCTTTTTCACCTTCCTCATTTCCTCTCCTAAGAAGTCAGGCATTTTTGACACTACTGAATTAAAAAACTACTTTCTTCCAAGAATTATAGACCCAACATTACAAGCAAATATCGACAGATCAGATTTCAACCTCACCGACCATGGCGCAGTGTGTCACCGACTAATAGTTCAGTGTAGCCAAAAGTACAGACACAGCTAACAATTCTCGCTGCTGGATAAAATTTCCTAATGAAAACAATGCAGAAAAGGTATTACTGCGCATGTCATTAAGGCACAGGGTTGTTGAGGTGTAGCTCCACTCGTTTTTAACCTCGGAATAAGTTGACTAATGAGAGAATAGCTTCACGTCCTGACTTGCTTACTCCCGGTATCCTGGAGTAAAGTAAAATCTCTTGTCCATGCCTTGAATCGAAGGTAAAGCCACTGGGCCCATTTCCAAGAGCAAAACAGGTCGAACAGTGGTTTCTGTAGTTATAAAGTCGTGTAATTAAGTGCCTTATTGCGAACACTTTTAACACCCAGTCTTCCCAGGTAATTTCTGCATTATGATACGAGCTACACAACTAAATACAACGCGTTAGTGCTATCCATTTTGTACCTGTTAGGGTCGAAGACGCTGCAATTCGAAAGCTTGTGCGATTCGATAATGTTATGGGTGCCGTGTTAATATGTGAAAGTGGCGAAACGTGAATGATGCAGATTGCAGTGTGTATGGTGATGTTCTAATGTCAAGTGGCTGCAACATAGTATTTCAGTAGCTTGTATTTTTGTTCGTTTGTGTGAGGAAGTACCCATAACTTCGCTTCCGTTTCATTTTGAAAACATTAAGTCGTAAGGCCTAAAACTTATAAATGTGTACTGGGTATATAGTGTTTCATTCGCATCTATACACATATATTCTAAACAGTGTCGTTTGGGTAAGTAAGATATACACACAGACATGCTTATAGGTTATCCATGTAAGGTGTCCAATAAATTTGGTTCATTTGAAAAATATTTAATAAAATCCTCAAATCTTATGAAAGTTGCAAGATTCAGGGCTCTTGCAGAGCTGCTGCTTAAGAGTAGTTCCTCGCGCCTAGTGACACAGTATGACATGCCACAAGACCTCAACTATCATGAAAATCTTTCATTAGTTCATATGCGGAATGATTTTAGCCTGACAACGTACAACCAATTGCACTTAATGCATGTCTTAGTTACTTTCTGAATGGTTAAACCCTCACATTCACACTGAAGATGGCAACTGCACTGTATGGTTAACACTGGAACAGCCTTAACATATGTGCACAATGCTGCTAAATGCTGAAAGCTTAATTTACACATTGTACATAAGCAATGAACACCTAAGGACAAAGAATGTTTAATGCAGTGCTCATCTTTCTGCACATCATCTGGGTGTGGTTTTATCCCTGATACTTGAGGATGAAATTAAAAAACAGGAGCATCATATACACATCAGTGAAAAGTGATAGGTTAATAACACTGGCTAACGAAGATTTTGGCCCATGAGAAAAAATGTCTGTTTGACGTATTTTTGTACGCTGAATTTGAATATGTTTCCAGAATTTCTCTATCACCTACACCTTTCACTCCAGGTTAAAGGGCTGGAATCTTCTGCGCCAGGACACTAAGGTGTGTTTTTACCGTGGCGCCTGTGACGAATTTAAGTGGAAGTTATGCGGTTATCTGAAGGTAGTGGCAGTTACTCAGAATGCAACTCAGGTAAACAAAACACTGCTGTTTCCTGTGTGAGTGGGACAGCCAGGACAAGAATCACTATGTAAATAAACTGTGGCCTGAACGAACATCACTGATGCCGGGGGAGAAAAATGTCGTCAATTCTTCTCTTGTTCGTCCAGAGAAAATTTTTCTGTCCCCTTCACACATAAAGCTGGGCCTCATGAAAAACTTTGTGAAAGTTATGGATAAAACCGGCCGTGGATTCGAATATTTGAGGAATAAGGAAATTAGGAAGTGACAAAGCAGTTAACTATCAGGATGTTGTGCAGGACCTGTTGACTTCGTACAAAGTTATGGGATGCAATATGAGTCTGAAAATCCACTTTTTGGAGTCCCACTTGGATTTTTTCCCAGAAAATCTCGGCGGTCAGTAACGAACAAGGTGAAAGATTTCACCAAGACAATTTTGGTTATGGAAAAGCGGTACCAAGGCAAGTGAACCTCAAGTATGTTGGCAGACTATTGCTGGACACTGAAGAGGGATGTACCTGAAGCCAATTACGGGTGAAAGTCATATGCCTCTACATTTTAGAAGTAAGTTAAGTCTATTGATGAAGCTATATTGGATTTACACTACAACACGTCACTAAATTCAATAGTTCTTGAGGTTTCTGGTCTTCTGGGATGTGACGCAGCATCACTGGGTAGAAGGTTCCGGACATTTCAAAGTGATTTTTCAGCAGTATATTCCAAAGAAACACAAAACATTTGGTATTAACATTGACAAGCTGTGCAGCTGTCTGCAGTACATTTACAACATAAGTATTTATTCAGGCAAACATGCCACTGCCCAAATAACTAACAGCAACAGATGGAACTATACTCCAGGTAGCTGAAAGAATTAAAGGACTGGGCCACTGAATTTTCTTGGATAATATTTCACCTTATATGCTGTCTTTCATGATTGAACAATTTGCCATTAGAGGAACACAATGCCACACATTAGTGGTAACCTAAGGGCTGTTTGTTTGCTGGAAAGACAGGTATGATGTGTACATCAACATCTTCATAAACATGTATGCGGCCATCCCCCCCCCACTCCTCCAGTTGAAGGCAAATTTAGTGATGAATCTAGCCATGGTGTCAAACCTCATGTAACAAAGACTAGAGTGCCTGTATATGGTTTGTGGACAAATTGGACAGAATAGTGAACAATTACAGAATTGCCCTGATGTTGTATCCACCAAAGAAACTACTCTGATCGGACGTATCTCAGATGTTGTCCAGTCAGGGCCTGGATCCAACTTTGTTGCTTAGAAGGAGTGAGGGAGTGTGATGGCTATGCAGTGTAACTTTCATAGACTTCACTTGATAGCCTTTACTAATAATTAGTAGTTACACACAAGAAAGAGGAGAGTAATTAGGCACCACTGCTGCCGCTGGACTCACCAGACGATCTTGGGATATCTTGCTCCAGAGACTGCTTGATCGAGAGTGCATAACGCAACGTAAGGTTTCAAGTAGAGTACAAAGGATTCACTGTCAACTGACGGGTCCAGCGATTGCTGGTCACCTTAAGTGCTTAACCATATACCATTGACCACTCTGATTTCACGGCAGACGTGTGCGTAGAGTTCTTAGAACTATTTTATTAACAACAATACAGTAATACAATCATGTTGACGTAACTACGCAACACTCCAAATTAGGAAGTGGACTAGGAAGCTGTTTTTCCACCTTAAAGACATCACCATCCTCACTGCATTCCTTATTCACAAGTCACATGGTGGTGAGATGACACAGAATTTCCCAGGAGGTTCTCATTTTGCAATTTGATCATCCATTGGTGTGAAGGAATTGTGACAGTTAGTTGAATATCCAGGTATAGACAAAGTCCCACCACGTGAATGAGAAGTGAAACATCCATAACACTGGCATTCCAAAAGAAAACAGTGTCATGTATATTCACAGAAAAATAAATTGCAGAATAATGTGTATCTGTAAGAAATGTGATGTCAATCTGTGCATAAACTACTTTGAAAATTGGCACACACGTGAACTTGTGAGTCACTCCACAAAGACAGCAGTGCTGCCTGTTGTGGCATGATGCATCTTGTATCGATGTACAGCTGAACAAAATACTTGTACCTTGTAAATAAGTGTTATATTTTTTCAAGGAACATCACACATGCCTGCCATATAAAATAAGGGGAGAGTACATTCTAAATTCACAGAACTGTCATAAAATGTATTGCATAATACAATTACTGGTGGGCTGGGATAGCTTAGTATAGCAACTCACTACAGGCTGGACAGTCCAAGGATCAAATACTGATGGGGGCTAGATTTTCTGCACTCATCCAGACTGGCCCTGGGGCCTGCCCAGCCTCCTATATAAGGGGTAGTATGCTATTCCTGGGTGTAAAGCAGCCAGGGTGTGGTGTCAACCACCCTCCATCATCCAACACTGACATTAAAGAAAGGGTACAGTAATACCTCTACTCCTTATCTGTGCCTTCATGGCATGTTATATGGTGACTACACTTTCTAGCTTCAAAAATTTCACATGTGAATGTTTGCTAAAAATTGATGCACTGTCCAAAAGTGGAGAATTTTATTATCTTTCAAGACAGTTTTTAATTTATCTTACATATGCTGTATATGTTTTTGTGGAAGTTTGCAGTTTTAAGATAAATCTGCTCCCCTGGCTACTGCAGGATGCATGGCTTTTGAAAGTCCATATATTTGAGGTTGAGGGAAGTTTTTCTGGTCCCAACATATCGTGGATAGCGGGGACTCTCTGTAATGTCCCTCCACCCTACAATACAATAAAATTATACATGGGTGGCTGACGGACCATCTTGCGGTCATTTTGTAGAAAGATCAAGACAAGAGAAAGGAAGGACAGTGAACAGAAACACAGTTTGCACAAACCTGAACTGAAATCATGCTGAATGAGATAAAAATCTTGGATTAATCCCATGAAACCCAAAGGTTCATTACCATTACCAGATGCTGTGTAACATGTTTGCTTTGGCTGTATAAATTTATCATTCTTAAAATATGAGAGATGAGAGTTTTATTTTACCAAGAGTTCTTCATACATTGCATCTGGGCATACAAAGTGATTTCTCTAAAGAATTTGATGATGACAATGGGTAACAATATGATGCATATCCTACAAACTTTAACCAATTTAGGTGGGTACTTTATTTACTTAAATGCAAGACCAGGTTTCTTCCTTAAATTTGGTGCTTCAATATGTAAGGTTGTTTTATATTCTTGTATGAAGAACTGAATTGGACCATGCAGAGTCAAAAAACTGTCTGTACTGTAAAGTTGTCATGTGAGATCCGTGCCCTTTTGGGATATTACACAGCATAGCATGGTAATTCCTTACCAACATTTCGGGACAACGTATTGGCCCCATCCTCAAAGGTCAGGAAATCCAAAAGAGTGAAGAGAGTATGACTGAAGTTAAGTGACATGATTTTTTTTGAGGGGGACTTTGTCTATCGTCTAATTGTCTAAAGAAGCACGTTTCTGTTTGCGTTTTCAGGCAAAAAAATCACCTAAGCTGGTGTACACTCAGAATGAACTATTCACAATCACTGTGCACCATAGGAACAGTAACTTGTTAAGCTATGCACATGAGAACAAATCTAGTCCAAGGGTAGTAAAAGGCAAATGGCTGTTGAAAAATTAGAAATTAACTACTTGG
>Ga0123355_10011853_pt1 | contig 13463 bp, 8 predicted proteins | sample TergutEmb28metaG_3_FD_89872 | JGI IMG/M metagenome (GOLD analysis project Ga0123355, IMG submission 89872) | Embiratermes neotenicus P1 segment gut microbial communities from Petit-Saut dam, French Guiana - Emb289 P1 | ecosystem: Host-associated > Arthropoda: Insects > Digestive system > Gut ...
AAAAAAAAAAAAAAAAAAAAAAAAAAAAACAACTCTTTTACTCAGAGGAATGCATGCATAACAGCAAAGGGAATTTTCAGTATTTGCTGTAATCTGTATTTTATTTGTAAGCTGTTGGATTATGGGTCTGTTGATTCCACTAACAGTCCAAGTAACTGCAGTGCCACTGGACAGGATAGGTGTCCGGCTGAGTGGTAAATACTTTGCAGGCAGCTGTATGATGACAAGACTGTGTTATCAGATCGATATGTCTTGGTATGATGTGTGATAACTGAGTTAATAAAGTGAAAGGTTGCAGGCTATACAACCGAGGTTTGAACCCCAGCAAGGGCAAAAATATCTCTTTTCTCCCTCACACAGCAGGCTTGGAGGCTTCCATTCTCCTGTATTATGGGTATTGGCAACTGTTTCCAGTTGTAAAATGGCAGTAGTGGGAAGCTGACTAATCTGCATTTCATATCCAGGTTAAGAATGCATAGAGATTTACCTCAGACATCCTGTATGCCTACATGACAACTTTGCTTATATTGCTGTAACTTTACATTATGGCGATTGTTGGTATATGCCTCTTTTGATGTGTGTACAAGAGACTTATTTACCAGTAGATATTTCTGTGATTGAACTGCCAAGGCTAAAGCAATGTTTCCTCACATTTGGAAACATTTTTATATTTTAGAAACAGATCACACATGATTTAAAATTAGGCTGTGTTAGAGTAACAAACTCTTTACCTGGGAATGGAGGTACTAGGTGTTGATGCCTGGATTGAAACTTTGGATAACAGTGTGTTGCTAGTAATAGAGAATTTTAAATCTCCTGGTACTGTTGGACTGATTCTCATGTTTTATCATTTGGGGGGGGGGGGATGGTGATGGTGTTAGTATCGAAGAAACACATTTGCCAATTATATCACATGCATGTGCGATTTTTGTAATACAAGGCATGGCCATTAGTACTTAATTTAATGGGTGTTACTTGCACACTCACAATGGCATAAATAAAATACAGATTTTGAAGAGTTTAGCAGTGGGTAATATATGTGGTGCATAGTCCCTCTTTTGAAAAAAACATTTCTCACTTCATTTTTCACAAAATGCCGTATCCTATTCTCCAAGAGAGTGTATTGCATACTTGAAAATCCGCTGCATTGTATTATGTTATTGGCTTTGATTGATGAAGTATTGTAATCATTTCAGGCTGATACCTCTTGAGTACAAGAAACCTGTCATGGAAACAGGCTTCCTGAACTTACATGATGAAGAACACTTTTCCACATTACCATCACCACTGTGTGCTCAGGTATTGCTTGTCTGTTATATGTGAAATATCCATTATGCATATTGCTGAGGTGAAATATATGTAGTATATAGTATAAGATGGTCAGTGCTGGCAGATGTAAATCAGTTTTAATAATTTGGGGTTGTAGGAAATGGGACTGTAATTGACAATCAATGCATTCTTTATCTGGAATGTTCAGCTTTTATGAGCAAGTGCTCCAGCAGTTGTATAATATGAGGATGTATGTCAGTTTGGTGCCTAGCTTGGCGGTCCAAACAGGGGTCTGTAACAGAAATGCCCTGATTACAATGTAATTGTATTCTATGTCACTGGTGTCCAATCATGTAGTAAAGCATTTAAACTTCTTCCTGCCTTCAGTTCAATTAATATTCTGCATGATTGATAGCTTAGTTGATAGAGTGATTCCTATACTACTGACCATGATAGGTACATTTGAAGAATCAGCAGTGATAAGCAAGACACAAAGCTTCCGTCTCTCAGTTTCTTGAAATTTCTGAGTATGGGGTCATACTCCTTGGTTTTTTTGCTTTAGGGCAGCAATTCTTTATCCTCAACAGATTTGAAAAAAAGGATCTGTGAGGTCTTGGCCATGCAGTCCACTTGTTAGATGAGGCTTCTGTTGACAGGTGAAAATCCAGTTATATCTGTCATGAAGGTATTGATAGATAATGTAACTATGAAGGGATGTAATGATCACAAGTTGATATTTCTTTTCCTTAGTGCAAGTTTATGCATTGTTGTTGGAACTGATTTCTAGTAATGGTTGTTTTTATCTTTATTTATTCTAGACCAGTTGCTGTATTTTCTTATAAAAATTTTGGGAGTATGTATGATAATTGATATTCCCTTGTCATAAATTAACATCATTGATATATTCTGGTCTCTGATATTTGCTGTTCAGTGGACATCATTTGTGCTTGTCTTGAATGGCAGAGCAAAATTTAAAAAGAAGTGTTTGTATTGGAAATATATCAGACATTTAGTTCAAAGGTGGTGAGTGGTGCCAGATTTACATGTTAAAAGTTAACAGTTATCTGCTATTCCCATTGCTCCAGTTTCACTTGGTGGACTTATTGAGATGTTTAATCCTTCTTATTTTTAGAAAGGGATTAGTGGTTTGAGAGAACATATACAAAGCTCATTTCATTTAGGAGACAGCATTTTAAATGCCATTATGGTGGCCTATTTCATGGTTTCTAATAATCCAGAATATAGTGCAACGTTGTGTTGTCACCGTATTTGGGTAACCATATATCTTGGTGCTGATCCCAGTGACTGTGCAGTCTAAGGTGTTGGTCTGTGGCTTCTCACTTGCTGAAATTGTGGGTTCAAATCCCACTAGGGGTGTGGTTGTCTGTCTGTTGTGAGTGTTGTATGTTGTCAGGTAGAGTTCTCTGTGTGGGGCTGATCACTCGTCCAGGCGAGTGCTATTTAGTGTGATCGTAAAGCCTCAGTAATGAGGTCCTGGCCCATTAATGGCTGTTAACGCCATCAGAGGAAAAAATCTTCCTATTTGGGATTGGTATTTAAAGTAATAACAAACAATAATTGTGGCTTGTTAAACTGTTAGGTTATAAACTGGCTTCAATATTATGTGTTGACACAATTTTTAGTCACCAGTGCTGGTGGGTATTTTGGTTTGTGCCACAAGTGTACTGGTGCCAGTGGTGTGCCATTGTAGTTAATGTGACAAATAGTTCCCTTTATTTCTGCATTGTCACAAATATTCACAGTATTATTGTATAAGCATGTTAATAGCATATATCTGTTCTGCACACTGATGATAGCAGCGCTAAATCACTCATTTGAAGCCAGTCCGGCATGTTTTTGGTAAAATGTGAAAGATCCTGTCTGGTGTATTGTTATTTTTTGTTACTCATTCCTGTAGTCGTATATCTTGTGATAATGGTGCGTGCTTACATCTGAGGTATGGCATCCTTTACAATACTACAGATGTGTCTCAGTTAGTGGTCTATGGAATGTTGCTGGTTAGGGGGTTTTGTAAGTTCTTTTTACCATCATGTTTTTCCACAGCTGTAAAATTTAGTATTTTATAATGTGTAATTTTTGTAACATCTTCCATTTCCTTAAATTGAATATTTCTTTTACCTTTTCTCACTGTTAAGTCGTGGCTGCTTTCCAGGGCATGCTTTGAATTGATGTTCAGGGTGGTTGATTGTGATGGCTGTTTGGTTTTAATATTGTGTAGAAGCATTTCATTGTTATATTGTTAGTGTGATAAGATATCCTAATAATAATTGGACTGTGTAAGCTGTAATTTGTAGTCCCACATACATAATATGAGACTGGATACTGGTACTTGGAAGACCCACATCTGCCTTATGAATCGGCAAGTTGCGAAGGGTTTAGAACCAATGTCATTCAAAGACTGCAGGGCTACTGGGTCATCAAGTGACCAGTTTTGATGTAGATTGTGACTGTCATATATTTTATTTGCAGGACATACTGGATGATTCAGAGGTCTCTTTGCTGGATATGATACATAATGAATTCCCATCATATGAAATTTCTGTCAGCAGGAACTTCGATGCTCCTGACCTCTGGGACACTGAACAGGAGTAAGTACAGTTAGGCTAGACACACACAGAGGTGCAGGCATTATGTGCACATCAGGAGACATCATCAGAGATGAAGATGTGGGGATGGAGGAGCTCTGTGCTATTGCTGTATCCCAAAAACTTTTGCCCCCTTACGTGCATTCTAAAGGAAAGAAATTAGAGATAAATGATTCCACATCTGTAGTATCACTACCACTTCAACTGTCAGCATTGCTGACATTATTATAAAAGTTAATTGTGAAGTTATCCATAGCATTTTCCACAGTTGTTTCTTTTTCCCAAGACAAATTTTCCCTGTTTGTTACACACCGTGCATGTTGTGTGCTGGCACTACATTTTTTAAAATAAAAGTGTTCAGCAATTTTCTGTATTACCCACTCGTTAGACTCATCTGCTGCTGCATGCCAGACATTGGGACATTTCTGTGTTCTGTGTGTTGTCAACCCACCATCTCCTATGCAATTATTACTTTTGTTCCTTACACATTTTATTGTTCTTTCATTGCAGTGGTTAAGACCCCTTGAATTGGCCCAGGAACGCTAAGATATCTGTGTTTATCTTCTTTTGTTACAACACTTTATTACATTTGCAGTTATATTTCTCTGTTTCCTGTGTACTGTTATTCCGTGTTTCCTATGGGCCAACATCAGAATTACTGATATGCAAAGGAAGGCAGTAAACAGAGCACCAACTATAGCGTTCACTTACACATATACATAAGGTGTGGGTAATTTGAGGTGGATCTGTGGTGGTAAGACAGGAATAGTGTACCACAAAAATGTATTGCACATATGCATAATTATATACCTGTCGTATCTGCATTCTTGCTGCCATCACTGATGGCATGCATATATGCATGTATGTAACAAAATGCAAGATATGGCAGATTTCTTTGTCAACAGTATGAAAGTTTGTGCATTATGGAACAGGACAGGGCAGTGTGAGCAGAGTTTGTCAATATGTGTGTGTGTGTTTTTGTATCTCTATGGTTAATGTACTACAGTACCAGTTTTATATACTTCAGGTAAGATAATGTGTGTAAAGTGTTTTCTCTTCTGCCTGAGGTAATTAGTAGATCTTTCAACTTTGTTAATGCCAACAAATGCACATTTCTACAATCTGTGTATGCTAGCCATTATTGTAGATTGTAGGATTGTACAGTAGTTGGTGTTACCAGAGTTTTAATATAGCATAATGCACGGAATGAACAGAATAAAAGTAGTAAATCTTTCAACTGAGAATTCAGATGTTAAGGTGGTTTCCCCATGCAAATACCTTTCTTCCACGTGGTTGCTTCTTCAGACTGGTTTTGTGCTTTGACTGTTAGTTTTACAGCAGCGTTTGTTCTCTCATTTCAAATATTTCATCTGACTCTGAACTAAGGTCTGATAAGGTATACACTGAATTTGACATGACAGCAATACAATTGTGACTGTACTGTGTGTTAGTGTTGGCATCTCTGCGTATGCTGTTGTGCCATGCCTGTGCTGAGCAGACCTGCCCTGCCCTGCCCTTCCCAGTTCCGCATCTCAGTATGATTCTAGCTGTAGAGTGGTTGCAGTATAACTCTGTGAAAACTAAAGGTTTGGTAAAGACCACCAGGATTACACTGAACACTGTATTATATCTGGACCATTGTGTTGGGTATTTTTGTTATTAAGCTAGTTACTGGACTGAGGTAGTGATCGAAGTAAGCAATGGCTTTGTGGTTTACTGAGTGTCTGGATTGTGAATGACGTTCTGTTTTATATATTTATTGCAACTGTATCAGGATATCAAACATTGCCCGTTGTATGTATTAGTGCATGTGGCTTTGAACTACAACATTCTTAGCCTTTCCATTCATTTTGAATCCAGATCTTCAGTGTGGGAATTACGGTTCTCATGGCAGTGATTATGAAGGTTACCGTATTATAAGTTTAATTTATGTTAAACTTGTAGAAAATGTTGTTTAGTTGCATTCATTGGCAGTGTCTGTGAAATTACAGTTCAGCTGCATGTAATGTATCAAGCTTCGACTAATTTTGATAACTTTAGTGTTGTGAGCTCCAGACATTACAGTGTTTTGTAATTTATGTTATGTGACATAAATAGAAAAATATGGGTTAGTGTAAGTATTTTTGATATGAAGATGTATAAGTGCTTGTTTATAAGAATGAATTATATATATTGGTTTTCCAGTGCCTTTTCTATACATGTTAGAAAAAAAGTTGAAGAGTACTGTTGTGAAATTGTTATATGTTGTTAATAAAAAAGAGTTTTTTGTCACTTTATTAGACTTTCTTTTTTTAAAATTGGAACATTTATTTACATAAAGTTGTGATATCGCAGGTTGAATGGGGATATGGGTGTACTGCCACTTTCTCTGCCTGTGGATGGGGGCTTTGCCAAACTTGAGCCCCATAGTAAGGAAGACTTCCAGAAAATGCTGACAGAGTGGCAGGAGCACCTTGGCTCCTTACAGGTACTCAGTCCTAAGACCCATGTGGGTTGTAGGATAGGCATGCTTCAAGACAAAACATATTTTACCCTACTTATTTTTTTTTTCTTTTCTTTTCTCTGTGAGGAAATAACAGGTGTGAGGTAGGGAATCTGGATAGTTCAGTTGGTATAGTGATTAGGCTGTGGGCTGGAAAACCAAGAAATTGTGGTTCAGTTTCTGGTGGGGGCAAGAGGTATATCTCCTCTCGAAAACAATTCAGACTAACTCTATGGCCCACCAACCCTCTTTTTGAGTGGGTACTGGGTTATCTTCCCCAGTCTGATCACTCACCTCCAACTAGGGCTGAGATTAGGTATCAGTAGACAATAACCTACCTTCCCTCATATACTATTATGGCATGTATGGGGTCAACTTTACCTTTACCTTGCAGGCGTGTATCACATATGTTACATCTGAACCCTCCTCCCCTTACGATGACAGGTTACACTGAACAGTTTTCAGGTCCTGTGTGGTGGGAAGTGTTGCAGAGATATTTGGGTATATTTGCAGTACTTCTGATTATGGAAATATACCACTGATGGAAACTTTATATTCATAAATAATACATTTCTACCATATTTTCATGTCACAGTTTTAGGCATGTTGGCAAAGTTGCGAAAAATGACTGTTGGCCTAACCATGTCAGTCTGCCTGCCCGTCCACCCTTCTGTTCATATCCCAACCCATGTGGAACATCATGGCTCCAAATAAACAGATTTTCATAAAATTTTCTTTTAGTCAAACAGAAATTTCAGGCACTTTACATGAACACATAAGTACATTTCTGGTAATGTGTCTCAAAATTCTTTGTGGAATGAAAATAGTTTGTGGTACAAGATATAGAGAAAAACCAAACACATTTGATGTCAAATACATTCTTTTCAAAAATTTTGTATATGACCTAATTATAAGAATATGTCGTCACGCATAGATGATGCAGCATCGTATTGGGGGGGGGGAACTATTTGTATGCTGGGTAATTAAGTAAAAAATGCATAGAGTAAGGATGCTTATTACATAGTAATAATGTTTAATACTGAACGGCATATCACCAGATGAAATTTTAAATTCATCAATGCATTGTGCATAACTTAGTCTTAAGGCAGCAGTACAGTCATAATATTTAGTACTTCATTTCTGTGTACGTGGTGCTGGTATAATAATATGGCACCACATACCTGGATTAAAATCGGTTGTTATGTAGTGTAATAACCAGTGATGTATATTTTGTGAGGTGTCATAATGTTCTTATGCATTTATTGGTTTTTTTTTTTTTGCCACTTACATGATACATACTTGAAGAAAGTAAAACTGTGCAATCATAATAATTAATATTTATGCTTGTGTACAGGAACGTGAAATTTGGTATGTAGATAGGATATGAACGTACCTATAAAGTGTGTGCAGCATAGTGTGTTTTAATCAGAAGTGACAAATATTGTTCATCAAGCTGAAATTTTGAGCTATGTTTGAACTGATGAATTTAACGAAACTGAAATCTATGTGGACATACAATAAATTTTTAAAATAAAGGTAACAACCACCCATAATGATACTTGTATCTTTTTACAATGTGTGTACGACTGGCAAACAACAAAATTGTGACCCCATTCAATTAAGTGGTAATAACCGTCTCAGAATAGTCCAGGATGTACAGGACCACATGTGCGACACTGTTCAAGTTATACATACCTTTCCTGTTATTTTGTAGAAGTGCATGTTGTCCAAATCTGTGTCTGCATTGTAGCACTATTTAATGTTCAACTCGGTAAATAAAATATCGTGTTTTAGGCCTCAGACACCGAGGACATGGATGTGAAGGATTTGGTGGGACTGGATATGCTGATGCCGAAGCACATTATTGAACATTTTCCTGATGACATTTTTGACAATGAAGTGAAACCGCTAATTTCACCAAGGAAGCACATGTCTCCAATGAAGCTGGGAAAAAAATCATCTGCATTTGGCATCGCCTTTGCGGATGAGTTTAACAAGTTCAGTTTTGATAGTTTCATCAGCTGTAAAGAAGATAACAGCTTGGGCATGTCTCTTGCTGAGGATAAAGCCATTGAATCAGGGACTATTTCTGTAGAACATATAGGATGTGATGTAAAGTTGGAACTGGATGATGACTGTATTGATGTGGAAACAGTTTCAGAGCAAATTCCTGGTGAGTACACTATGTCAACAGTTAATTCTTCCAAAAAAGTTACAGAAAATCTCCCACCATTAAAAGTAACAGCTCTTGTTAACAGCATTGGTTTCCTTTGACTGTTCGACGTATGAAGGAGGGAACAATTTTAGTTCATATGCTTATGTATAAAATCATCTGGAAACAGATGAGATGTAAGAGATACTGCTGGTGATATTGCTTTGTGAGAATGCATATGTCGTATTGATAATCTGAGTGCAATAAAATGATGTGTTTTTCAATGTAATTCTAATATGTAGGGACAGAGTCTGTTAGTCACAATTGTTTTTTAAGGTATGTTATCCTATGATGTATATTATCACATAGCTTTATAGAGCAATAGACTAATATGATAGTGTTCCTTAAACAATAGTTGTGATTGACAGGCTATCCCTATATTTGCTGTGTCTACATCACAATGGGAGGTTCCACTAAAATGATAAGATTATTATTTTTGATTTCAAACTTTCACCACTTTGCAAATGTTGTATTCCTTCTGTTGGGAGATTCTTCACGTTTAGACACAGGGGGATCACCCAAAAGAAAGAATACTACATGATTATTGTTGTTTAGAATTATGCCAACCAACCTGGTTGCACTCTGATTTAGTATTGATACAGGTGTTAGTATGTTCATGTGTGGGCAGCTTTGTGTATGCATAGGGACATTGTTCTAATTGTCAGCCAGGGCTAGTCACATGCCGTTGGCTCTGGTATGTTATACTCGCCCACACACTATCCCAGAGTCTGTGGAGTGATCTGCTATATACAATGCACACTTAATGTGATACACAGAATACAGCTGCTACAGGCAGTGTCTTGTAATTTCAGACAATAATTAAAAAATACTTGAAAAGTTTTTAAGCTAAAGGTTCTATTATGGACAGTAAGACAAATTCAGAACACAACTGCATACTGCATCCATTTATGACTATTCTGTGGCAGAGCCTGAAGTAAGACAGAATTTTGTTAATTGGTATGTTCTTGATGTGTGTGATAGGGAAATGGACTGCACATTTGTTCTGTGTAGCATTGAAACTTTGTTGCAACTCAGTGGATACATGAACTCTTAGAGTAGTAGTTATTGGTCTACCTCAGAAATGCAGCTCATTGGACAATTGTGAGTTGACTTAGATGTACAATTATGTAAATATGTTTGATAGTGTTGCAGTATGCTTTTTAAAGGACGCAGAGGGTTAAGTGCATAGTTTTTGTGTTTGCATTACAGTTCTTGAGGCTGGAGATTTAACAAGCCTTCTAGAGCAGTTTGAGGCATCAGAAGCATTTAACACAAGTACTAACAGCAAGCCATCTGTTCTTGACACACACTTGTATGCCATGGCAACACAGCAGTTACCACCATCCACACTAAAGCGCCATAATGTTGTAGCAACTTCACCATTGTCATCAACAAAAGGAAACATCTCCATCCTGTCTCATCAGAATATCAAAGATTCACTGCCTAAAGAGGTCATTGATAGGATAAGGGTGAGTTATGATCTGTGGATTTTTATTGCCTTAAAATTCTGAAATTTATGTCCATTCATCAACTTTTATACTGCCTTGGCTAGTGAAATTGGTTATTAAGAATTAAATTAACATTTTTGTTGATTAAATCCATCTTCTTTGTTGGACGTTGCCATTTTCGAGTACTGCATGAAATTTCCTCACGATGAGAGCAGAAACTATGCTAGCAGTGATGGAAAGCGACTATTTCAGGCATGATAATTACATGGCAGCTGCAGAATCTATTGTAATAGATACTTAAGGAATTGCAGCTCATTATCTCATGAAGTGCAGGTAGCTGTATTGTCTCTTGTTATTTCTGGAATGAACACCATGATTTAGTCATAGGTCCACCTACTTTACATTTTTGAGGTCTGACATTCAAATCTCAGTCCTGGATTGAGCATTGTGTCCTAAGGTTTTTCACCATTGTCTCAGTGTTTGTAGTCAGATGTCTGAACACTACCTTAAATTAGTCTGTGGCCATTTGGATCTGTGATTGCAGGTTTGATCTCTCTCCATCTGCACATTTCAGGTTGTGTGATCTGTGTATTCGACATTAATATTTGGCTCAGTTCAGAGATATTCGGTTATCTTGAAGGAAGCTTATGGCTGTGCTCTTGAGTTGATTAATTTGTATTGTCCACTTTTCCTGTTTGTATGAATACTGGGTGTGAATGCAGGTAGTCATGTTACCAAAAACAACATTTCACTTTTAACAAATGTTAGTGACCAAGTATGTGATGCAGTGTTGCCTGTACTTGGATTAACATTGCTTGTTCTGGAAGCTGGTGGGATCTTCTTGGGTATTTTAATTAATTTTGCAAGGGGGAATGCTCATTCTGTGTTTCACTGAATGTCATAATTTCTCTGATTGTAATTGATTGAGGACTTACTGTATTATGTTGATTTGTGCTGTTTATTTCTGCAGCATGTATTTTGTTCTTCTGCAGGCTTCTGGTCGAAAGAAAGCAATACCGGTAATTCCTGCCATGCCTAGCAGGCGAACAGGCAGAGGGGGCACACGTATGCAGGATGCTGGTGCAGCTCTTAGCCGAAATAAGTTGTTGAAAATTGTGAGTGACATAATGATCTATTTGATTTGTTGTAATAAAGAAATGAGAGTTTGATGAGTAAGGAAATTAACTGTTTCATGTTTGAGAGTCATATTGTAATAAAACTTTGTTTCTCATAATGTAGTAGGATGTATTAAAATTAAAGGTGTGTTCCAACACAGATATTTGTTTAGTAGCTAAAAACTCCCTCACAGACAGTGCCGTGTGAGCAGGTGCATTGTCGTGAGGCAAGATCCATGAGTTGTTGGCAAAAAGTTTGGGTCGTTTCCATCTAACTTTTTCATGGAGCCTTTCCAGTGCTTCCAAACAATAAACTTGGTTGACTGTTTGTCCATTTGGTACAAATTCATAATGAACAATCCCTCTGGTATCAGAAAAATTCAGCACGGAATTTTTTGATCGTGGGGAATTGGCAGTCTTCCATTGTGCACTTTACCGCTTTGTTTCAGGGTCATATTGGTAGACCCATGTTTCATCACCTGTGATGACATGGCCCAAAATGTCATCTTGCCGCTCCAGAGGGTCTTGGCAAATTGTGACTCTTCTTTGCTTTTGTTCTTCGGCGAGCTCCTTTGGGACCATTTTTGCACACACTTTCCTTGTGTCAAGATCTTCAGTTAAGATTTTCCAAACTTCTTTCTGTGGCACTGTTCACTTGCTCTGCTATGCTCTTGCCAGTCAGCCAACAATTTTCACGCAGAATTTGACGAATTTTTGCAATGTTTTCTTCAGTTCTGCTTGTTGCTGGACGCCCTGTTCTCTCTTTGTCAGTGACACTTTCTCTTCCCTCAGAAAAACGTTTCACCCACTTGTAAACTGCTGTTTTCTTCATAGCATTATCCCCGTAAACTTGCACTAACATCCGTCTGATTTTGTTTCCACTCTTTCCAAGTTTAACAAGAAATTTAATGTTCGTTCTGTGCTCCAATTCAGTCTCCGACATTCTCGCGGCGGCACACCAAAACATACACACACAGTAACAGATGCCACTCAGAAAGAGACTGCCATAGATCAACAACAACACAGCTGTGAAATGCTTATATGTCAAGGTCATCAAACCATACTAATGCTTTTGTCCAGTGCTGCCACTTCAAGCACACGGCCAGTTCGTGAACTTAATTGTCCGACCATGTATATATATGTACATTACAAAGAGTACCTCCTATATAGTAAAATACTGTATAATTTATTTTTAATTATGCAAAAGAGGGAAAAATGGAAGAAAGAAATAATAGAGTCCAAGAATATTTGGTGAAGATGAATGAGTTATTCCTTTTCCCAAAGTAATATTCAGGCAGCACATTCTATATCAAATGTTATATTGCCTGTACTATTTAGATATCTGTTTTTATTTATTTGTAAGTACATTCACATAAGTGAAATGTACATACTATTTAACTCCACTGTACTCAACAGTTTTCTTTGTAGACTTACAAGTCTGATTATTGAAAAGTTGCATTAAGAAGATATTTAAATATATGCCTCCTTTATATATATATATATATATATATATTTCTAATGTTGAAGTGAATCATCATCATACTATCAGCTGTGTATAATGAAAGTGGTTTAACATTTGTATACTCTAAGTGAAATACCTACAACACTTTTGTATTGTGTATTTTGCAGTCTTGACTTATCCCACATCTTACTGTCACTTTGACTAAATTTTATATCCATGGAATGTGTGTAAGCATTTTTCATCTTTCTGTGGGTCTGAGTGACTGCCAGCAGGCTGCTCTGTCCCTATAGGCAGACGGCTGGTTACGTATCCTCATCTTACAAACTTGAACCATAATGATGGAGTTAGCATGTCTTCTGAAAAATTGGAATCCACCTTTAAAAGGCACATTTTGACAATTCTGAAGACAGTAAAGAGCAAGTTTAAAGGTTGACACATTTGATTTAGATTCTATCATACATTAGTAGAATGGGATAATTGCTTGTTGTTACACACTTTTTAGAGGAAAGTATAGCTAAATGTATGTAATGCCATTTGTTAATTATAGTTTTCTTCACTGTAAACTGTATGATTCATGCTTTTCCAATTTGGGCACAAAATTGTGCTGTGGATATTTAAACATATGCAAGTAAATACAGTTTTTACTCGGCTTCTCTGACTTTTTGCCTTAAAAAGTAAGCTGAAATGTTTGTGACAAAGTTACACTGGTTGTAGTTGTATGTGAGTTGCCCTGTAAATTGTGTAGGGAATGGAAAAGTAGACCTTACATTGGAAATGTTTCTGTGTAGCCCGCCCCCCCCCACCCCCCCCCCCCCCCACACTACTTTTATCTTTTTTTTTTTTTTTCCTCTTTCCTTTCTTATCTCATA
>Ga0123355_10011854_pt1 | contig 13463 bp, 7 predicted proteins | sample TergutEmb28metaG_3_FD_89872 | JGI IMG/M metagenome (GOLD analysis project Ga0123355, IMG submission 89872) | Embiratermes neotenicus P1 segment gut microbial communities from Petit-Saut dam, French Guiana - Emb289 P1 | ecosystem: Host-associated > Arthropoda: Insects > Digestive system > Gut ...
GAACTTTGGGGAAAGATACATAGATGTGAGACCATGCAGGTGATATCTTGGTTATGAACTTTGGGGAAAGATACATAGATGTGAGACCATGCAGGTGATATCTTGGCTTAAGACAGCCAATCATAAGGTTCGTCATCCCCGTTGTGTTTATAATAAACTAGATTGGAGTTCGTATACTTGTCTAACACAACTATATAGTTGTGTTAGACAAGTATACAAACTCCAATCTAGTTTAAGCAAGCCAAAATGTATAGAAGGGACAGAACTATTGCGCCCTACAAATTAAGGGTTTGAATAGGCAAATTTAATTTGTTCCTGTCCCGTTCTAGACGGCATGTTTGGGAGTGGGTGTGCCGATCGCCTTTTCAGAAATATGTGGGAAAAATTATTGTTACCAGTGGACGTTAAAATATGAGCTTACAGGGTGAGACTTCCGGCTGCTACATTCATAACAATAAATGGCGCTAAGAAAATTTAGGTTAATGTAGATGTAAAAATTCATTAAGTACTTTTTTGAGCAGGAAGAATCTCGCAGGAACTTACAACCGGGAATTAGTGAATATTGAATTCGGTGCATAATGACTACTGAGACTAAAACTGAACTTCATGTGCACTTTTTGGCCGAAGAATCAACATTCTTGAAAAGTGCCTAGGTTCATTAAAACGTTTTGAAATCCGTCTCCTTCTCAAGTGTCCTAATTTCGTGATCTATCGAATATACTTTTGTGGAAGATTTTTATATCAAAATTATGTAATCTTTAGGTTCACAAATGCAAATAATGAAGTGACTATCAACATGGCACTCACGGACGATCTGAAGTCACGATATCACTGAATGTGCATGCTAAGAAGTTCTGACAAGCAAGAAACATTCATACTAACTGTACGGTGCTGACCTTCATACAATTAATGATACGCAATGAACAGTTCTGATATCTGGAAGTAGAATATATATATATTTTTTAAAACATAAACTTCGCAGTACCGACTTAGCCATTAAGTGCTGCCATTATTTGCTCTTGTTCATTGCTACTTTGTTACATGCATAACTACAGAAGCATTAGCCTTTTATGTTTGATAATTATGGAGTCTCTTAAGGAAAGTCGAGATGAAAACTTTGAAAGCTCAATGACATTAATAATTCATAACAAATTTTAAGAGGAAGATTTGAAGGGAAGAGGCCGTGTTTAAGGCCATGTTATTAAAATTTATCTTAACGGAAGGTGAAGGAGATGTGGGCTGGATTATACACGTACTGCGTTCCAGAAAATACTATGACGTGATTTTGTAAACATGGTAGTGAGCTTTCGTGTGTTGTATAGTTGATGGATATTACTGTTCTGTGGTTGATAGACATTGTCTTTTTTTCCTGCAGGATTGTAGAATGTACTGTATGTACTGCATGTACTGTGTGTACTGTATGTACTGCATGTACTGTATTTACTGCACGTACTGTATGTACTGCATGTAAGTCATAAGCTTATTTCATTATGCTGAGTCCTCGCCTTTCTGCAACTCCTACTATTTGTTTACACTTTAATTTTTTCGTCAGCAGACCAGGCATGGGAGGAAGGTAGTTTCCTTCTATTTCTTTTTGTTTACATGTGATCGCGTTAGATGTTTATCGCGCGAGCAATTTGGAGGGTCAAGTGCAAGAGTAGCTACCTTGTGCTCCAGTTGCATTCCGCGTAAGTGACGAGCGGTGACGAGCAGCTGAGTGTGAAGCTGGGCGATCAGCGAGTGTTAATGTTAACGAAGGGACCCAAAATCCCGAGAGTTGAAATCATACATTTCACTTGTAACAGCGTTATTCACTGTTTATGAACAATAAACTCCAGTACACTGGACGTAGGGATTATTGCGAGTCTGTGCAGCCAGCCCAACTCCCCGTCTTAACCTGAGGTTCGAACTCCGTCCCTCCCGGAACAATATGCACGTTACGTTCCCACCGGAACCGCGCAGGATACAACACGTGTTCCATGAAATCAGAGAATATTTTGAGCTGCTAAACGACTGTTGTCAGCTAAAGTTAGGAATCGCTTGTATTGTCGTTATCACTTTTTTACATAACATTGTATAAGAAATCGCTGTAAAAAAGCGCGCACGAAGAAATTTAAAGTGACAAGTAGAAGAGAAAATATTTTTCGCCTCTAAAATGCTGCGTTTATCAGACTAGATTTAATTGAATTGGAAATAAACATGGCAGTGGTTAAGTTAATCTCTTTTCAAAGGAATGTTTCCTCCCTTTATTTCGGGAACAGGCGAAATTCGTTCTAGGAAATTTGATATCAACCAGAAGAACCAAAGTGTGAAGAAGTTATATATATGTACAGTATCTGAATGGTATAAATCCCCTCCCCCCATCTTTACCCTGTTCAGCAGAGTTCTTACTTCCAGTCATCTGAAATATTCCATCATTCCTAGCGACATTTCTATGTCGCCTTCTGTGTTTCGTTCAATAGCCAGGGTTTCGCAGTGCTCCGGTTAGAATGCCCACCCTTAGCTAAATCGTTTAAAACCAGCTATAATTGTCAGTACATGACAGTACATAACAGTCTCTGATACATGCAAGACTACGTTTTGCCCACACAATGTATTTGTTTTTTCGTGTGATTCTGAGAATGAATATCGGTGCTTTGTCCAAACAGCAATAACGGTTATTCTTTCTAATTTGTTTCTCTCTCGCTCTCTCTTATTCACGATACCACCCAGTCTTAGTAGACTAACTAGGTATTTTATTCTGACCTAAATTGCTAGCATGTCTGTTTTTGTTATTTCACCGTGCGTTCTGTAGATTATTTAATTACACACACCAACACATGCACACACACACACACATATATATATATATAATTTAAGAAGTCCAAAATTTACATTAAAACATTTAAAATTCTCCTACATGTTTCGATCACATGATCATCCTCAAGGAGCATACATTGTTCCTTGCTAAAGTTACAATTTATAGCATTCAGCGAATTACTTCGTTATGTTAATTTTGGCGCTGTGGCAGCATGTCGTGTTTTTGTGTGTGAGTCGTACGGTGTTTAGAATGGGCGAGGTTATGGTTGTGGGTCTTATGCTGTGCAGCGTGAGACTCGCACTGCACAGCATACGACGCACAACCATAACCAGGCTCATTTTAAACAGCGTACGACTCACACATAAAAACACGGTAAGCATAACTCAGACTTCAAACCGGATAACCTAATTATTTGTGTATAATATTTAATTCTATGTTGTTTTAAAAGTCTAACTAATAAACATTTTCTACTTACAGACATGCTGCCACAGCACCAAAGATAACATAATGAAGTAATTTACTGAATGTTACAAGTTATAAGTTTACCAAGAAAAAATATATCCTCCCTGAGGATGATTGTGTGATGGAAATATGTAGGAGCATTTTAAATGTGTTAATTTAAATTTTAGACTTCTTAAATAATATACATATGTGCTTGTGTTGGTGTGTGAAATTAAATAATGCTATGTTGTCTATTTACTGCAGGCGTCGCCAAATGTTTCAGCCTGCTGTGTTCTGGCTCCTCATTCATGAGGTTTCGAAGTTACACACAACGACGCACCAGAGTCGGTAGGACGTCCCTGGACGAGGGCCCAGCTCGTCACAGAGACCTCTACCTGACAACACACAACACTCACAACAGACAAACTTCCAGGCCTCCAGGTGGAATTCGAACCCACGATCCCAGCAGGCGAACGGCTGTAGATTTACGCCTTAGTCGGCGCGGCCACTGGGACCGGCTTTCTTACTAATAAGCACTCAGATATTTTGGAAGTTATTCAGCCATTTAAAGACGCATTTTGACATCGAATGTGTTTAAAGATTCGGGTTCCGTCTGGGTGATAAAAAAAACTGTCAGTTAATACTGTGTATGTAAATATTCGCGGTTTGTTCTGAGAACCAAACAAAACACACAAAAACACTGCGGACATGACGTAGGATTTATGCGAGTCAATATTCGTGGTATATAAAGTAGCTACTGGGCTTTAAAGGGATAACTGAATTTTAGGTTTCAAGTTTTTATATAATGACCTTTACGTAACGGATGATAAGACGTTTTATGTTTCTTGTTTTTCACTAGTATTCTGAAACTTGTCACACTACGAACGATGAGATGGGCGGGACATTCAGAGTGTGATGAAAAAGTGAATACTAATGGCTAAGTAGTTCATATAATGGTAGTATTGTACATAAGCTGTAAAGTAGTAAAAGATCATATCTGTAAAGAATTCCTGTTAAGAGATATGGCCATTTAACCTTGTGCATTTAAACTTCATATGAGGCATCCCTTTGTGATATAAACATTCTACACGATCACCCTTTGTAACTCTGTTGTCCCGACGCGCTCAGTCTGGTAGGTGATCCTCTTTCGGGAAACGGGTGTAGTTCACCGAATCACATATATTTTTAAATATTTCTATTTACTTTTTGTTTTATTTACTCAATTTATTGTTGATAAAATGAAAAAGTCGTGCTGTAGGAAGTTAAACAATTAAATCATATTTTATTAAAATAACACAGTCACTTGTACTCCCCCACTCACACCTCTCGTACGCTAATGAATTCGCACTGGATTGCTAGCGTCCGTTGTCCTCTCCTAACATTTTCTCATTTAAATCTCTCCCCTCCAATTTATCGCTAACGGTTCCCTAACAAACGCTGACAGACCGCCCGTAACTGGCGCCAGCGAACCTAATAAACAACTATATAAAAAATGTTCGGCTACAATATGCATTCCTAAAATCACCTTTTAGATGTCAAATGCACTGAAAGGTTTAGAGTAAAAATCTTATGTGGAGAGGCTAGTGTGCCGGAGAGACTTGTGTATTGAGAGGACGGTGATATTAAACGGTATATAAAAGAAATACTTTTTCAGTCCATGAAGCTGGTACAGCAGTCTCAGAAGAGGAAATCTTGTTGGACTTTTTGAATATGGAGTTGTGTCTTGGGTTTCCATAAGGTAAAGGTCTCCCTATAACATGCCATAAAGACACAGATACAGTAGAAGTATAGCTCTACTCATTGTTGACCTCGGTGCTAGATGGGGATGAATGATCAACGCTACGCCCGGCTTCTTTATCCCTGGGAAAGAACTATGGTACCCCCTGTACAAGAGGCAGGTTGGGCCGCAGTGATCGGTCTGATCGGAAGTAAAAAAAAATACAATCCGTTGCCCACATCCGAATTCGTACCCCTAAAATTTCAGCCCTTATAGAATCGCTGTACCAATTCCGCCAGTCAGGGTTCCATTAAGAGAGGATTTTCAATACGATTTCCAGTATTGATATATTTTCAGATTTCTCTTTCCTGGTATTGTTTAGTTGGATCTTTCACATTGTACGAATATTTCATGGTCTTTGTGCGTGTTTTGTGTGCGTGTGGGCACTTATATTTGTGTTCGGTTTGTGTCCAAGTGTCACAGAACGATTCTTTGCTCTCCTGCCTCATTATGCGTGAGATTAAGTATTTCCAATCTCGGCCCGAAGGTGGCTCTGCTGACTTACGGCTTTTGTTGTTTGCGTCAGTGCTCAAAATATTTCGGCGCCACTACCTCAAATTGGACCAAGACATATCTTGTAAAAATTCTCCAATTCGTTGTCCATTACTCATCTTATGAAAAAAATTTTGCCAGTTGGAAATATCGTTTAACACACAATAAATAAATAAATAATAAACCTTTTTTTCAGAAGGGGTCTTTTTGTGTGAACGCAAGAGTGCTCGGGCCCAGCCAGTCCCTGTCGTCAAGACCATCAGTAACATGCCGCCCAGACACTTGAACAAGCAGTGTCTGTGGATCGTGCAGATTAAATTTGAGTTTGTCAGAAGAAGATGCACTTCCATCGCTCGAATGGAGGATTAAATTTTAATATCACATTAAGTTGCATTACACGACTGATAGACAGAATGACGCTATGCACGGACGGCACAAAGTGAAGGCACAACCAGGAGTACGGCCCATAAAACTCATTTTTGTCTCGAAGCCTACTGGCTGTAATTTAAAGAAGCTCGTAATGGATTTGTGAACTTGGCGTTGTGTGATTTAGTGTGAATTTGTTAAATAAATAATAAACCAAAAAACTAAAATCATAAACATAATCTTTAAAGAGAAGATCCGTTCTTTCTTTCTGTACATGTTGCAGCCTTTACAAGGTCATCTTCAAAGATATTTATTTAGAAAAGTTGGATATAAAAGGTACCAAATGCTACTTCGGTTGGTTTAAATGGTTATGTTCTACATGTATGTATATATACACAACGCCGTGAACTATATATATTTACACATGCGCGCGCGCACACACCCATACACATGCACACACCCATATACACACATCCACATACACATACACACCCACCCCACACATACACACCCACACACACACACACACACACACACTCACACACACACTTCCACATACAGACACACACATCCACATACATAAACACACATACACACATACATACATACATACATACATACATACATACATACATACATACATACATACATACATACACACCCACACACACACACACTCACACACACATCCACATACATACACACACATACATACATACATACATACACACACACCCACACACCCACACACACACACATACATACATACACAAACACCCACACACACATACACACATACATACATACACACACACACATACACACATACATACATACACACACACACATACACACATACATACATACACACACACACACCCACACATACACACACACTCTCACTCACACACACACACACATACATACACACCCATATACACACACCCACGCATACACACACCCATATACACACACACTCACACACACACACACATACACACACATACACACATACACACACACTCACACACACATACATACATACATACACATACATACACACATACACACATACATACACACCCGCACACACACATACACACACATACACACACATACATACACACCCACACATACACACACCCATATACACACACACTCTCACACACACACACATACACATACATACACACACACATACACACACCCATATACACACACACTCTCACACACACACACATACACACACATACACACATACACACACACATACACATACATACATACACATACATACACACACATACACACATACATACACACCCGCACACACACACACATACACACACATACACACATACATACACACCCACACATACACACACCCATATACACACACACTCTCACACACATACACACACACACACATACACACACCCATATACACACACACTCACACACACACACATACACACACATACACACACGTACACACACACCCACACCCACACCCACAAACACATACACACACACATACACCAACACACACCCCCACACCCACACACATATACACACACATACCTTTGGGTACTTCTTGTGTACAGTTATACCAGTTACGTGTTCTGTTCAGACACATTTGTGATGATATCGATATGCGAACATAACAGCAACATGTAATTGCACGTACAGTGTATAAATACGCACAGATGGGAAACGACTTGTGAAAGTTTTAAACTTACTGTTGTGAAACTTGGTCCTTCGAATTTAAGTTTTCCACACAAAAAGTTTCCTTGAAGATTGTCTTACAGAAGGTCGAAACATACTGGAGAGGAAAACCCCGTTTTCTTAATTTTAAAATGTTGTTGGAATTCCATTATATATTGATGGGCTAATGAAGGGTTTCGCTAGAATTCTCATTTACAGTAGACAGAAAAGCTTGCAGTTTACTTGGAGCTCAAAATAATTGCCACGATGGCGTCGTTAACCAGAGGACTGTATTCTAGAACGCCACCGTCATGGAAATATTGAATTTTACTTAAAATATCATATCTTGTGTTGCCGATATTGTGTCTGTCACAAAATATTGGCTCATGGTGTAAGAAGTAATACCGATGAAGTGGTATAAATCTCTTAGATATATTTTTTCACAATTTTGTAATTAAATTAATTGTACGTACAATATGTACCAAGAAGCAACAAAACGCACTTAATTCGACTGATGTACTGTTATTGTGATATTCTCACCTACATGTTTCGGCCGGTAATCCGGCCGTCTTCAGTTTGATAATGGTCAAATTTGACACGTTTAATCACACTGCATTCTTGTAACAGAAATATCACCCTGAAGATGGCCGGATTACCGGTCGAAACATGTAGGTGAAAATACGAGTATCACAATCAAAGAACATAACTTGAATTAAGTGCCTTTTTTTGTTCTTTATACAGGTTACACACATTAATGTGCGGGATATGGAATGTGTTAAAATAAATTGTGTTTTGGCAATCTGTGTAGTGCTTGTACACTACCACTTACTACTTCTTTCTAAGTTAGATAACACGAACAGTTGATCGTATCAACCGTACTGTACATCTGCACTGCACGTTATTGTTGTCCTGAAAAGGCCCTCGATTTTGTGTGCATTTCATGAATCAGGCGTTTTTGTTACTGCAGTTCCTTTGGTTAGGGTTATTACTACTTTTTTAATTGTTACCAGGGTTATAGCTTTACAAAACTTTTGTTTCTAATCATTTAAATATTTTTATTTGGTTATATAACAAATTTGTACCGGCTCGAGATTTGTGAGCTCCGCGGCCAGGCTAATAACTTGTGTGCTCCACGGCCAGTCTAAAAATTCGTGGGCTCCACGGCCAGGCTAATAACTTGTGGGCTCCACGGTCAGACTAATAACTCGTGGGCTCCACGGCCAGGCTAATAACTTGTGTGCTCCACGGCCAGGCTAATAACTCGTGGGCTCCACGGCCAGGCTAATAACTTGTGTGCTCCACGGCCAGTCTAAAAACTCGTGGGCTCCACGGCCAGTCTAATAACTTGTGGGCTCCACGGCAAGGCTAATAGCTTGTGTGCTCCACGGCCAGGCTAATAACTTGTGGGCTCCATGACCAGGCTAATAACTTGTGTGCTCCACGGCCATCCAAAACTTGTGGGCTCCACGGCCAGGCTAATAACTTGTGGGCTCCACGGCCAGGCTAATAACTTGTGGGCTCCACGGCCAGGCTAATACCTTGTGGGCTCCAAGGCTATTCGAATAACTTGGGGGCTCCGCGGCCAGGCTAATAATTTGGCGCCCCTTTAAAACAACATTCTTTAAACTTTTGCAGCCTAGTACAGGACTGACGACCATTTTTAAGGTGCATGATCAAACAGTGGATAATTTTCAGAGAAAGTCTTCGTCGTGTGGTAACCTCAATCTGCAAGCACCGTATTAACGATTGTCCCAATAAAGTGTTAGCGCCCATAGCAGCCTGGCTGGACCATCCCTTAGTCCGCCCCTGACTAATAATCTTTCCGTGATTTAAATCTTTACTGCTTTTTGACTGTGGTGGTCTTTTCTTGGTACAAAGTCGGGGTCTCCAACCTTTTTTGGGAAAGTTCCATATCCGTTATTGTTACCTGATTTTCTGGTAGCACGTCTAAAAAAGTGTTATATATAACCGCTTAAATAATGTGTGATTTTTGTAGCGTATAGGCTATAAAGTTTCCAAATGTGGCCGCGGGACAAGGGTTCGAGACCTCTAGTGTAGGGCAAATACTAAAACACTTTATTAAAATGTAACCTGATGGTTTGATGTTCATATGACCGTGCATCCTAATATCATTTCTATAATAAAACCAACAAGATGCACCAATGTATCAAATTTATTTTATTTTGGAATGACACTCGACGTGTTTCGGACGGTCCTTCCGTCCATCATCAGGAGTCGGCTTGCTAGCAAGCAGACAGCAGTATCTGTTTGGTTGCTGTATGTTCAGTCTGCTAGCAAGCAGACAGCGATATCTGTTTGGTTGCTGTATGTACAGTCTCGAACTCCTGATGATGTACGGAAGGACCGTCCGAAACACGTCGAGTGTCATTCCAAAATAAAATAAATTTAATACATTGGTGCATCTTGTTGGTTTTAGTAAAGAAAGAGTAGCCTGCTGCTTTTCTCGCTTTGAGAAGTGCTGCAAGTTGACAGAAGGGCTGGCACATACGTGGAAAACGGAGCGAACGGACATGTGGATTGAAGCTGATACAGCCAGCCTGATCCACCTGTACTTGACTGTTAAATCTAAATGAAAAACAAAAGCACAAACAAAAGAACACTCACACACACTTACGTAGCGAATTTAGAGCATCTTAGGGAGTAATACTTTCTGACGTTAAGTGCGATAAATTTGCCTTATCGGCAGATTGTGATATGTGTGTGGATAGACCGAAGGAGCATGGAAGGGAAATAGAGCATATCTTCGTGTACTTAACGCCCTATCGATCGATTTGTGCCAAATTGAGTTACGAGGTGAACACAATTTCGTTACCCCATACACTTGTTTCCTCCCCGTAAATACACAGTGTCTTGTATATAGGCTTAAAGACTCCACAATTCGAATCACGTCTGAAGTATAATTTTGCTTGGAACAGAAAATATTCTGCTCTATTCAGTTGGCAGACAAGTATTTTTCGACTGGCAGAACTATTGCTTTTTGTTACAGCGCCAGTTACTACCACAACGTCGTATCCACCCCCAAAAAAGCTGTATTTTTAAATCACGTTGTAACAAAGCAAGAAAAGCAATTCTGGCGTACAAAAAGATTTCTTGAGGCTTAACAAATAACGTTTACTCTGCTGCAAAAACTGTTCTGAAGTAATTAAGTCGTATATTGGTGTATGATGTGGTCACACTGTTTCTATTGCTATCAGTTTTATCAATTTATTTTAGTGGCGCATGATACTTCACGTTAAAAGGGACAATAATTTATTTTTTCTCATTTTCAATTGTCACCCCATTTTGTCTTTTCCTTTTTTGCTTCTGTGCCTTCATCTCTTTCACTCTTCTCTAGTAAGTTCACATACCTTTTATAATCTATGGTTATGAAAAGAAGAAATACATATAAATGTTTAAGAGTATTATATATATATATATATATTGTTTCTGCTACACGTTTCGAACGCACTTGTGGTTACCTTCAGGGAGGTGCATTACAACGGATATATTGCAAACACTTCTTGAACCATTGCACAAATATAAGATACCAAGTTTTAAACCGTATGTTTTAAGAAGTATATATATATATATATATATTTCAAAATATGTGATACAGATAATTTTTTTGTATACATTCTATGTAGTTGTACGTAGTTCCAAATAGATGGCCATTGGTTGGCACACTGAAAATGTAGCTGGTAGAGACGCTTGTTTACTTTTTGTTTCGTCTTATATAATAATCTGAGTTCTTGGTTTATTCTGCAAGTAGTTGCTGACTTCTTGGTGTTATGGCACTGTATGTTGTGACATTTGCTGTGGGGGTCACACTGGTGTATTATATAATATAAGATACTCTTAAATGATTTTATGCGTTTGTTGTTTTCATCGTCATATTGAATCAGCGTAATGCATGGTCATAGATTTTATAAGGAAACCAAACCATTCTATTTGCCAGTATCATGGCGCTACTATTCAACAACCGTTTTATAGCGATGGTGTAGGGATCTAGCAATGTATTTTCTGTAATTGTGATCGGAGTTGCTTGTTACTGGTGGTATAATAATAATAATAATAATAATAATAATAATAATAATAATAATAACACTTTTATCATGGGAAATAGCGTTGCTTGTACCATAAAAACTAAACACGGAATATCTTTGAAATCTTATACCCCAGAAACGTGCCTTGATTCAGGTACATACACCTAACTGTGAGTACTGTGTATAAGGGCGATGATAATAATAATAATAATAAAAATAATAATAATGTTAAATGTGTCCGCAACACCACGGCACTGCTCGTCTGCCGGCCGCAGGCGAGACAGCCTCCATAAGTGGAGGATTGCTGTGGGTGAAGGCTGTGATAATGCAGTCAGTTGAACTGTATGGGTCGACCATGTTCGAGGCTGGGCAGACTTGAAAGAAAGTGGCATGCAGTCGAGCGTCACAAGGACTTCAGTCCTCACGGACTGTTGTACATACGGTTATGAACATTCATATTCGATTTGACGTTCAGGTGACCGTGCATCGTGATAAATTCTTATAATAAAAACAACTAGTTGCACTCATTTCTCAATTAATTTTTGGAACAAAAATCTACATGTTTCGAACAGTTCCTCTTTCCATCATCAGGAGTTTTTCACTGTACACACAGCAATGGTGTATGTCATACAGGTTTGTTGACAGCTTGCGAGCAGGATCAAAACGGAACTGGTTCTGTCCTGATCCTGCTCGCAAGCTGTCAGCAAAACTGTATGACATACACCATTTCTGTGTGTACAGAGAAAAACTCCTGATGATGGACAGAGGAACTGTCCGAAACATGTAAGGTTGTATTCCAAAAATAAATTGAGAAACTAGTGCATCTAGTTGGTATTATTATTATAAGAATTCGGATTCGGTATAAGACAGAGATTTTCCTCAGTAACTGGTGAAATGTAAAACAGCTAGAAGCTAGAAGGCGTCTTGAAATAGGTCACAATCATCTGTAACATTCATGTTGTTAGTTTACCTTAAACCATGGTCAACTTCAGTTACTATCATCGGAACAGAATATAGGCCTAAGGGTGTATTTTTCATAACTTAGAAGCACTCTCAGCAAAGTGACTGAGGGTGCAGTTGATATTGCCCCCCCCCCCTTAAGCACACACACGATTATAATTAACTTCTTCACCTCATCCCAACCAACAACAGTTCAGAACAAACTAGAAGCTCCCACACAGCCATTATCATATGTAAAATATAAAACCCTTTAAAACTTATTGCATTTTACAAGATCGACTTATTGGTGGAATCACATAAGTTTATACATAGTATATTTATACCAGGTGAACAAACGAATGACTGGCGACATTATTATGCTCTAGCTCTATGTGTAAGTCAGGCATCAAAGTCACGTCGCGGCTGTTCCAACACCCGCACATGTCCCCGTTACCAATGGCTCTAGAGCAAGCAACCTCCCTGTGAAGGTAAAAATATCTAATTCCTCGGTAGTCCAGTTCATAAAATAGTCGCAACACGGTGTAGCCTGTGCTGACTGCTGGTAGATAATAAATGAAAATAAGTGCATGTGATAAGTATTGGTGCAGCTGTTGAACGAAGTCTAATGTCTGGACTGTGACACGGTCTATTTGTATAGGCTGGCGTGGCTTAAACTACACCACAAGAGTTGTACACAGTGCTAAATTGTGTAGACTGATATACCTTGACGTACAACGCAACAGGTGTATATATTATATTATGTAGGACTGGTGTACCTTAATATACACCACAACAGGTGTGCTGAATGCTACTATGTAGGATTGGTGTAGCTTAATCTAATCCACAACATGTGTGCAGAATGTTACTATGTAGGTTTGGTGTACCTTAGTATACACCAAAA
>Ga0123355_10011855_pt1 | contig 13463 bp, 8 predicted proteins | sample TergutEmb28metaG_3_FD_89872 | JGI IMG/M metagenome (GOLD analysis project Ga0123355, IMG submission 89872) | Embiratermes neotenicus P1 segment gut microbial communities from Petit-Saut dam, French Guiana - Emb289 P1 | ecosystem: Host-associated > Arthropoda: Insects > Digestive system > Gut ...
GTGAGTGCGGTAATGAACCTTCGGGTTCCGTGAAATGCGGGGAATTTCCTGACTAGCTGCAAACCAGTTAGCTTCTCAAGAAGGACTCTGCACCATGGAGTAAGTAAGTAAGTAAGTAAGTGATTATATGCCTTCCACGTTTTGCGTACTTGGCAGAAGTTCTGGTTTTTTACTGCTGCCTGACTCCAAACGATCATTTAGGATGATGCATGGAATTCCATATTGTTGCGCAACTTGTCGAGTTATTTTGTAACCATTCTTCACCGCCCAAATGATGCAGCCACTGACGTGGCATCCTACCTCGCTTTTTGTGCCGTCCGTCTTCTTGGGAAGAGCATCTGGACAGAAAAGGTTCTGAGCTCAGTACACGTGAATGAATTAGAAGGAATTTCGATTAGAGATGTTTCGACCACTCGTGATCGAAATTACCCCAAAAGCGCCCTATCAATAACTAAACGAGTCCTTATGTTTGACAGTTTATGTTTGAAACTGATACATTCTGTTCATTATATATAACAGATTTACCTCCACTAAATACCCGTATAACCCAGAGATAAAAAGTACTACTTATCATAAGATTACTGGCGCTGATTTCTTAGTAGACAATGGCAAGAAAGGGAAAACAACAATAAACTACTTAAGATGTTGCCAGTGCGTCATTTTACTTCTACGTAAGTCTTTATGACTTTGCTGCTACGAGGGTGTGCTGATAAGTCCTTAGCCCGACCTACTTCCCGATGTCGTAGGACGGAATCGATAGTGTCGGAAAGAGCGGTCTGTTCATGTGCCGAATTGCAAATCTTTTCTTGTTACAGAGGCTGAAAGGAAGCATGTCAGGCGACGCTCGCGATTTCAACAACATGGAGACGTGAGCTGTCATCGAGTTTTTTTTCCTTCAAGGCAAGGTTCATGCCATTCTGACAGAAACATTAAGGGAACATGCAACGTTGTATGCCACCGTCAAAAACTGGGTGACCCAGTTTAAACGTGGTGATTTTTCCACCTGTGATGCGCCTCGTCTTGGACGACCCAAAATAATGACCAGCCCGGAGATTATTGATCAAATTCACGAGCTAATCTTGGAAGACCGCCGGATTTCGGCTAAATCAATAGCTGAGAAACTAAGCACCTCGCGTTTGGGTCCATCATTCATGAATATTTGGACATGCGGAAGCTCTCCGCAAAGTGGGTCCCGAAATGTCTGAACGCGGATCAAAAACGTCAACGGTGCCAGTCGTCTGAGCAAGTTTTGGAATTTTTTCGGTGTGATCCAAATGATTTCCTGTCGCGATTGGTGACCATGGACGAAACATGGTTATATCACTGTGACCCGGAGACAAAGCAACAATAAATGGAGTGGCGGCATAGTGACTCACCCCGCCCCAAAAAATTCCGAGTGCAAAAGTCCGCTGGAAAAGATCTCGCCTCGATTTTTTGGAATCAAGACGGCGTCCTCTTCATTGATTATCTTCCAAAGGGCCAAACTATCAACTCTGAGTATTACTCATCTCTGCTGGTGCAATTGAAGAACATTTTGAAGGAAAAACGCCGCGGGAAGTTCACCAAGGGGTTCTTGTTCTTGCACAATGCCCCAGCTTACCAGGCACTTGCAACCCAGAAAATGGCCCATCTGGGCTTCCAGTGTCTTGATCACCCACCCTATTCTCCGGATCTGGCCCCGTTGGACTACCACCTGTTCTCTGGACTCAAAAAACAATCGAAAGGTCGCCATTTTTCTTCAAACACGGAGGTCACTGCTGCCGCGGAGACCTGGTTGGACGGACAACCTTCTGAATTTTTTTTGAGTGGCTTGCAAAAGTTAGAGCAATGGACTAGGAAGTGTACTGAGCTTCGTGGGGAATATGTTGAATAAATCCAGAATTTGGTTGCTGTAGCTTGCTTCCTTCCTGGTCGGGCTAAGGACTTATCAGCACCATTCGTACAGGCCTGCACAAATCAAGTTGCTCTTACTCTTTCCATTTAAGAGAAACGGCAGCGATCGAAATTACCCAATGATCGGTATTGCCCCACTTTGCCTTGAACTATTATGTTGACATCTCGTCAAATCTTCTTCCACTCATAAGCTTATATCAAACATTAAACAAGATACACATTCCCCCCACTGAATACAAAGTATGTTGTAACAGAAAGGACTTAGATTCCCTTAAGATACTTTTTCTAGTCCAATTCTTTCTTTGATTAGGTACCTTGTTATAGAATTTCATTCTCATATTTCCTACACTTAAAAAAATACGATCAGTTGAAAATTCGCGGTTTGTTATTTCTGTGACGAAATATGTAAACGATTGGATATATATTCTACAAGCTTTAACATAAGTATTCGACTTTATCAGAAAGTAAGTCAATGTTAGTAGAAATAAGTGCAAATATTCTGCACACTGCTTCCACGAAGAAGGCAGGGTAGAAGTCTAAATGAGCGAGTTGTGTGAAATTTCTTTATATATTTTTTCGCTATAGTTGTTAGTTATTTCAGTTCCACGAACGAGATACATCGTTGAGAAACAGTAAACCTTAATACAGTAGTCCGAATTTATTTGGTTAAATGTTGTCCACCCTGTCTCTGTAGTTATAAAGTCATTTGTTGCCCTTCAAAAACAATATTCGTACTCCACCGCGGAAATATCGGTCACTAACAGAAAACAAAAACATTTAAATAAAAACTACACCACAGAAAAAGGTAAGACATTTCGGATATCTGATCTGACATTCACATGGAAAGAAGCAGTGTATACAGATGAAACATATATTGTTGACAGAGGGTAGATCTGGAAAAGAGAAAAAGAGCACTGCATGTCTGCGAAATCCAGGCAGTGAGAGATGGAGTTACGTAGAATTAAAGGTTAAACTGTAAGGCAGAGACGTGGAAAAAAGCAATTGGGGATTGTTGTGAAATGTTATACAAGTCCTTATCCTGCAGACAATGTAACAAACGAAGCAAAACCCGAGTCAGCATATCCCGTTTCCTGGCGGCAATTCGAACCACATACGGAATGTCGCAGTCGATACTTTAATGCACTATAGGGTGGTTCAAAATGAGAGTAGCCTTCCTACTTGTGATTCCGGTGGTTCAGGGTTAAAATGTTGACTACAAGCCTGACTGAGTTGTTTTCATTTTTTTTTGGAAGTTTTCCTTTGTCCTTCTGGGAAATTGCGAGAATGGTAACCCAAATTAGGCCACGGCAGCTTCGTTCACATCTTTTCAAATTTGCTGTTCACTGTCATTCTATCGTTCGACCCGTGAAGGCTCAGCTACTAACTGCATAGCTAAATAAACCGAAATACATCCTTCCAGGGAAATGGAAAATTTCTACATGTTGATCCAGGTGGCACAACATAATAACCACTATGCTTTAAAGGGTTATGTAACAGTAAGATGCAGAATGGTGCTCGGTATGGGAGCCGGGATAGCTCAGTCGGTATAGCGAATCGCTACGGGCTGGACAGTCCGGGGATCGAATCCCGGTGGGGGCGAGATTTTGCGCACCTGTCCAGACCGGTCCTGGGGCCTACCCACAATGAGTACCGGATCTTTCCCGCGGGTAAAGCGGCCGGGGCGTGGCGTTGACCACCCACCCCCCATCTAGCGCCGAGGTTAAAGAAAGAGTAAAAACTATAACTCTACCAAGCCTCCCCCACGGGCCTTTGTGGCCTGTTCTAGGGTGAACTTTACCTTCACCTTTATGGTGCTCAGTATGATCATCTTCTTATTACAGGTCCATAACCTCTTCCAAAGCGATATCTCCATCAAGTGTGATCTAGTGCTTTCTCTTTCAAGTTCTAGTATTATCCTCTCTTTTCCTTAAGGTCATCCAGTTGCTGCTTACGTCTTCTTCCTCATCTTTCCATCACTTCTGTCTCTATCTTTCAGTCGATAACATGTTTTAGAAGGCGGTGATTGGCAAAAGTGGAATTAATTCAAATTTGTAACATTTACATAAGAATTCTACATTACTGTTGTACACACTATTTAACCCATTATCTTCTGAAATTATGGGATTTAAATACCCCAAAATTAAGGCACTGGCAAAGTGATTTTAACTAAGGGAAATGATGATGGTGATGCTGAACCATGCACATGCACTACTGCAATATCCAGCTTATAAATGTGATACAGCTAAAAGAAACCTCTTCTGGGAAATCCCTATTTGTTTTATTTTGTAACTTTCTTTCAAAGCATTTATATATTACATATCTTATTACAAATAGATGATCGAACACACTTTCATACTCACAAAATAAATACTGTTGCTCAATGTCATGCACACAAATTTAATATTACCAAGATTGTAAGACATAAATAACAATGTAACATTTGAGGTTTGCTTACAAGTGGACTACACAGACATTTTATTTAAGTGAATCAGAGGCCAGCTGTCAGTCAGTAATAGTATTCCTTTACTGAGTGGGGCAACAGGACTTTGTACAGAATTATGGCCTTCTGGGATATGATACCATGCTATTTACTGGACAGTTACTAATGTTATGACACTTGTAATGCCAGGCTTAGGATGCCATCATTCTTCAAAAATATTCCCTATTTTTCTGGAGGAGAAGGGGCAAGTGTTAGACGTGCATAATATAGGAGCCATAAATGCTGGTGGGTTTATCTCCCACCATTTCATAAAACATGAGTAGTAGTCAGTCACTACTCTGAAAAGCAGACAACTGTTTACATCTCCTATATTACGCACATTCAACTACACTCCTCAACTTAAAAAAAAAAGAAAAAAATTCATGGCATGATGGTGACCTAAGACTAGCATGACAAGTGCCTGAGCTGAAGATACTGTGCCCCAAATTAACTTGAATCCATGTGGTGTGTGGATGGCTTTCTGCACTGTCTCTAGTAACTAGATGCAAATGCTCATGAAGACAGATTTTAGACCTGAAGCCTCTTACACACATAATAGTACTGCATTAAGATGCTGCACGATTTCCAGTATGTTCTTGTAATATACCTTTGAACATTTTAGCTTTTAACTCAGTGTTTCTCAACATATAAAGATATCTTACATGACAAACTCTTAACAGTAAGATCACAGTGCTTTTTAGCTAGTAATCTTCATGGTTATACCATGCATTAATGATATCAAATGTTTTGTTGTCCAAATAATGCACTCTAAAATATAAAATCGTTAAATTGTTAAAAACCAATTAACTTATAAAAGCCGCTCCAACAAGTTTCAATTCATGCTGGAACCATCATCAGGGAGCTACATCCAGGGCTTAGCTAAAATTACAAGTCTTGTTCAACTGTGCGTGTCGGTACAGACGTTGTCATTGTTATGGTGGCATATTCTGACTGTAATAAAAGGATCCTGGTACTTCTTTGCACGATGAACCATACACACGCACACCAGGATCCTTTTATTACAGTCAGAATATGTCGCCATAACCCTGACGTCTGTACCGACAAGCACGGTTGAACAAGACTTGTAATGTTAGCTAAGCACTGGATGTAGCTCCCTGATGATGGTTCCTGTGTGAATCGAAACATGTTGGAGCGGCTTTTATAAGTTTAATTGGTTTTTAACAAGTTAATGATTTTATCTATCTATTCACTCAACACAGTGGGATGCCTCAGCAAAAGGTGATGATGTAGTGACCAAGACCACCTTGGGATTCATGTGAAAGCTTATTCTTCTCTGAACATAAATGTAGCACGTTCCTCCAAAACATCTGCACCTACCTATTAGGCTACACAACATTATATTCTATAAGACTAATATTGTTAAACAAATCTGTCCATCTCTTTAAAAATATAAATATCACATTTGGCCACATTAACATATTTGGGAATATAATTCATACACAAAATCTGTGAGAGATACATGGGAATTATTTTAATATTATTTATGCAGAAGTTATTGAAGAGTTCCAAAATAAGTTAAACAAGTGTCAGTTTCTTACACATTTTTTGGAACTCTCTTATTGAAATTTTTATGTATGTTGCACTGTTTTTGCAGTGCAGAAGAAAATAATTCTCTTACATGATATAACCATACTTTAGTGGCTACCTACAGTAAACGATTACAGTTCCTGTTGGAGAAGCAAGAGACAATATTCTTGGCTGCAATTTTAACTCCATTCACATCTTGCCTTTGTTTAGTGCTTCTTCCTCAGTTTTTCCCATCCAAATTATTCTTGGTTTTCTTTTTGTAGGAGGTATTTAGATGGAAGTACAGTGAGTATATTTGGCCAAATATAGTATTACAACTTTCACAGTATCACAGGCAGGATTGAACAAGTGTTCTATGAACATCAGATATCATGTTCTTACAAGCAGCCCTCAATAAACCAACAAACTTTTGGGCTTGTGGAGGAATAAAAAGCCATGTGTGCAGGTGTTCACTTACACACACAGACACACACTCACAGACACACAAACACATAAAAAACAAACATTTGATGACACATCTTCATCACAAACCCTAGTTGTTGTTTTATAAAACAATCAAAACCAGGTAAATAAATACCTTTCTAGGTGCAGCACAGTCAGTGAGACATTACCTCACTATGAATCTGTTTGATTACCATTAATGATTTTGTGGTACATCATAGAATTATAACAAAAGCAACAAACTACGTATTTGGAACCATTCTAGAGCATGGAAATTATTTTGTAATTCATGATTGAAACTGATGATTAATTGAATCTCACATGTGGTGGTTCATTTAAAATTTTTGTCGTATGTCACTTTTATAGAATTCCTTAGTCAGACTTGAGCATACCTCAAAACAAACATTTTTAGATCATAATATACATAACACACTGGTGGAAACACAAAGCTACACAATTTCCTCTTCTTGGACACTTAACTTGTGACTAGGGAAATGGCACATTGGAAACACCGGCATCTATCCAGTAACTATTTTAATGTTTTCAGCTACAATTTAGCATTTTGTCGACCAGATGTCTCCTTAACAAACCCATCAATGGTACAGTTACTGTAACAGCATCAGTCAGTACTTCATTTTCTGGAATTTAATGACAGAACACTGCAATCCATCAAATTGGGATTGCAGTGTGACTATGAAAAGGAATGTTAAAGTATTGGAGATAATCTATCATGAAGAGAAGGAAGTTGCTTTTAAATTCATATATTTGCATTCTGTTGTGTGTACAATTCAGAATATTGTTCTCCCAGTCAACACAATAACTCTCACACAATTAACAAAATTTAATCCATATACTAGCTACATGTTTGTATGATTAAAGTATCACTATTAGGCCATAATTATTACAAGCAGTTTTAGCATTATGTTGGATAATTAAGGCATGATAACGATGCTTCATTACTATGGAACTGTGTAGCTGGTATAGTTAACAAATTTTGAAAGCTGTTTTTTATACACAGGGAACAATTTACTGAAGTTCTTGTTCTAATAGGCAAAACTACGTACCACAATTACTCATTCATTCAACCCTCTGATTTGTCCTGCTGGAAATAGGATGGTGTAAAGTTAAGAAAATGGTTTCCAGCCAGATCGTCTGTGTATGTAAAAAATAATTTTTTAAAAAGAATCTAGTGGTCATTTATTTCATTTATTCCTTGTTCATTTAAAAATTCTCTTCATAATAATGTTGATGTAGCACCAAATGATGGATGACGAGTAAATAATTTAAAAATGATGTGGAAGAAACAGCCCATAGAAAAATTTAGGGTCATATAATGGAGGGACCAAGAAAATGAATATAAAACTTCAGTCAGAATAATCACTAAGGCAGTGTAAGTTCAAACTGGCAGAGGTCTGAAGAAACAGGTTGGCAACAACACTGGCTATAGTGACTAGGCTATGGAATGGACAACCGAAGAATCACGGTTTGTTTCTTGGCAGGGACAAGATATATTTCTCTTCTTGAAAGCATCATAACTAGCTCTGGGGTCCACCAAGTCTCTTGTTTAAGGGTGCTGAGCGCTCTGTCTTTGGAAATGAGGTAGCTGGGTAATGACAATGACTACTTATCTCCAACTAGTGAAGAGGTTGAGAATGATTGGAGCTATACTTCCACTTTCACATATGCCTTCATAGCATGCAGAAGGGTAACTTTACCTTCAGCATCACTGGCCCCAAAAGCTGAAGAACACACTGTTATATTAATAACTAGAAGGACCTTTTCTTCTGCCAGATTCTGATTACTTTCTTTGTCAATGTCACAATAATTTGCAGCTATAAATTTAAAGAAAAATAACATTTAGTTAAGAAATCATGGGTTATTATGTTAAAAGTATTGGAGTGAGGATTCAAAACACCTCCAAAAGCTTTACCCAGGGTTTGTGCATTGCTTTAGCAGCAATGGTTGTTGTACTTCATTGCAGGAGTATGAAATAAATTCCATATATTTGTGCGTTCTGTAATAGATCAGCAGTAGAGAAAAGGACCTACAGAGTTATGTTTTTGTTTGTGTTAGATATACCGGTATTGCTTTTCAGAAACCATACTACATACAGCATACAAAGACATAACGTACCGCGTTGGGTTTTTAAATTGGGAAGCCTCTGAACTGAATTACATACTTTGTTTTAAAAAATCAAACAACTTTGTACATTGGCACCTCGCTGATAAAAATAAGACACATAATAACAAAAAATCCAGTCTGTTACCTATTTTCTGCCTTCACACCCCTACAAGCAACTTCACATGTCCAAAATATGTAAATCTTTCCTAATTCAGTATTAAGAAGAAGACGAAGAAGAAAAAGAAATAAAGAAAAAGAAAGGAAAAAAAAAGAGGTTTCAAGAAGTCCCTGTTTAAGAGCTTCACAGAATTCAATTCCCAAACCAAACCAAAATCCGCACATGTAAAATGACTGTGAATGACCAAATCGTGAGTTATTTAAAAAGAATTTTTAAACCTTTGAGACCTGATCTTCATCTACAGAATACTGACACATTCAGCTTCTGCTATAGAAGAAACACACTGTATCCCATTTACAAAAAACAGCCAGTTAATGCATTTTAGGAAAATAATTGATGTTTGTTGTGAGAATCATTATAGAACCCACAGATACACTGTGTACGGGCAGAATGCAAATTTCTGAATGTTAAAGCCATTGTTACATATAGTTACCACGGTACTTTTAAAGAGTTGAAGTCTATAAATGCAAGTGAACTATTCACAGTGTCCAGCTTGTTCAATTAGGCAGGTGCAAAGATATCTGGATGCAAATATGTTACAACCTTTTATTAAATAAACACAACCTCAATATATGTCCCCGTATTCTCATCTAGGCGCTCTGAAGTCAGGGCTTTGATGCAGTCCCTTAAAGTGCAATCTTTTCAAACGTCCCATGAACAAGATTATTTGGATTATGTGTATGATATGTTACATTTTCATCTGATGGAGCACTTAGATTATGTCACGGGCAGCAAGCCTTAGTGATAAATCTGGAGGACTTCTTGGAGTAGAACAATGTCGGAATGTCAGTCTCCAGAATGCAATCCGAAAATCTGGACTGTAGAATGCATAGATGAATGGATTGATAGCTGAATTGATCCAACCTGCAACAGGTAAAACTGAATGAACTAACTCCATGTAGCAAAGACCTTCATAAGCAAATAGTCCTTTAGCTATCCAGCCTTTTATGACACCGAAAGGTTAACTACTGTGTTCACAAGAGTCTGTCACTGGTCCCTGTCTCAAGCCAGATGAATCCAGCTCACAGCCTATTTGTTTAAGATCCACTGCAGTACAAAAAAATGCTTGTCCATTATGTTTAATTTTAGCTTTCAGAATTCAGCAACTCTATATTTTGCAGTTTGACCAGTGTTTTGGTGTACACTGCAGTCAACGTCTTCAGTGTGAATGAGGTAGGAGGAGGATATGGTCCAATATATAGGTCTTGCACTATCACTAAGTGTGGGGTTGTGCAGCATGGTGGAATTAGCAAGCTGCATGCTCTACAGCCCACCCTTACTTTATTCTTTTGCCTTATTCACCCTGAAGATGGTAACTGCAACATAAGTCAGTCAGGAAAATGGAACAACTTCAACCCCATGCTACAGCTAAACCCAAAAAGTCAAAATTAAAAACTAGATCACTGCAAGAATGTAAGTATAACTGCATGCTTAATGTGGCTCACACTTAAAAAGACCTGCAGTTTTGGAACCTCACTATGACATTTCTTTATTGCCATAAACTTACTGTCTCATTTAGTCTACGGAATATATGTTGAGGTTACACACATTTCTTACTTTCACTATTATCTTAACTTGTTACAAACACAACATTTCAAAGGCTGTGTGATGTCACTGCTGAGGAAGTTGTCACTTCCCATCACTAGGTGTTAACTACATGACACATTGCTCTACCAATACATGGTAGACCATTAAATGTGGATTAGTTCTGCTTATATAACATTTGAGGTCACCACCATCTGACATAATAAACTAACCAAAATTAAGTTGCATGAGATCAGCCTGAATTCTTATAATTAAATTTCTAGTTCAGTTCCTTCCTTCAGTGACTTCTAGGAGAATAGCCTGAGATGTGAGATGAAAACAATCATTAATTCTGTATATAGTATAAAGACAATTCACATATCAATGACTGGAGCTAGACTGATGCTTGGATAGAACCAACCAAATGCTGTCACTCTCAATTCACCAGTTATTCCATCTATAAAACCAAACTCAGTGAACTGACTCTGTTAACACCAGGCCTACATGGGAATCTTGTTAGCAGTGTGATGATGACAAAGATTACAGCCATGTTCATGATTGGTAGGTCATCCTAGCAGAAGGGACATAGCAACTTGCATATGGTATAGTGTTCTCAACAATGAATCAAATTCCAGAGGATGTTTATATTTATAGACTTTCTGAGATTGCATGAACTTCGCATACACTGTAGCACTAATCTGGGTTTACAATGTTGTGGATTCCCCAGTAGACTACTATGAACCTCTCGTGTTTCAGTGCTCAGATAACACATTACTAAGACCATCTCAGCTTTTGAATAACTTCCATCACCAAGTACGTACAAAAATTAGTTAATGGAAAACATCACCTCAATTATACACCACTGTCATAAACTTTCCAACTTGTAACATACAGTATATCTATACGATTTGGATTTATGCAGTGTGTCACAAATGCCCTCATACATTGCACATACCTTTTACCTGAATCAAAAAACTGAGATGAATGTCACAGGAATTAGGGATTGTCACTGTTACATATTTTGAGAAAATAATTTTAGTAAACTGCATCCCACACTATTTCTTTACGAACAATTTCAGTAATATCCTTCCATCTATGCCTAAAACTTCCAAGTCTTTTTCCTTTTTACTGAAATTAGTCTTCTTCTGTGGCGCAATAACAACATGCATTACCAAATATACAAGTTTAAATACATTTTGTAAAACTGACATATAAAAATTTTTGACTCATATTTTGTAAAACTTTCCATATGGTGATTTAAAAAAAGTTTTTATGAAATTAACATCTGAGATTTGAAGAAGATATTAATCGTATACTGAGGAAAATATGTAATCTGTCTTTCCATGCAATTAATTTTTGTAGAAAATCATATTACCTCTATGCTAAACATGCTGTCTAGGCCACCAGTTGAATTATCACTTACCAAGCCACGTTAAAAATGACATGAGCAGTTTTGGGATTTCAAGGAATGGTGTTAGCAGATATATGATGAAGAAGGGAAGCCAACATGCAACGAAGCCACCCACTACAATGGACAGAGTCTGCGCCGTCTTGCTCTCCCTTCTAAAGGAGGCGACACGGCTTGTTGGCCGCAGAGGGAGAGACATGTTGTGCATGCGAATGTCCACTGATGTTACATCCAGCGTGAGGGACTCTGGTCGTGATGAACTGCGACTGTAGAAACTTGATCTGGATGCCTGAGTAGTGAGAGGGTGGTGATTTTTTGCATCACCACAGGCAGGAGGACAGTAACTATAGTGAGGGGAGCGTAGATGTCGTGGAGTGTAGTGGTGGTGGTGATGGTGGTGGAGGTGGTGGTGGTGATAGTGGTGATTATGGTTGTGTTGGAGGTGACCAGAAAACTGGATGCTGTCTGCATTGGTGATACTAGAAACACAGATATCAGTGCAACATTATAATAATGATTCCTGAACCAGAATCTGATTTGATCAACAATTAACTTAATTTTCAAAATAAAGATTTGTTAACATGTGCCAATGTCTGCCCTATGCCATCTCTGGCCTAACTGCTAGCCATGGTTGGTTGAAGGCATTTCTGGGCCCAGTGCAGAAACAACTATAATGTCCTTACTTATGCACAGTCCTGAACTGACAAGGTTGATACAGCATACATACAAAATATGTTTGACTCAAAACCTGAAATACAGCAGCCTTCTTGTGGCCCCATGCCGATGCATCATTTGCAATAGCCTTAAAGTGGCTCTGCTGCTAGCTAAACACAAATATTATTTAAAGTGCAATAGAATAAGTACTCATGTTTTGTCTAGGACATGGTTGCTATCACTGTCAATATTACAACATACAGCTGCTACAAATTTAAAGGTGAGATAACATTCAAGTGAGTAAATAAAATTTTACTCATAAAATAAAAGAAAGATTGGGAATGAGAATGTAAATCACATTCAACAACTCTACCACAAACTTGCACATTGCTTTAACTGCTGTTGCAACCATATACATTGGTAAGAGAAAGACATACATTTTATAATATCATTAAACATTCTGTATTAGCAATGACACTAACATACCAAAATTGCATGTATGAAAACATTAAAAGCAGATTAAATTCAAAGAATGCCCACTATCATTCAGTCTCTTACCTTCTGTCTTTCCCTTTTGCTATCTTAAAATGACGACTATAATAAACAGAAGGATAAATTTGTCTGCTGTCTGTGCGAAACTTTGTATCTCACATTAATGGAAGTACAGAAGGTGAGGGCATTAAAAAGCAGGATGCTAAGAAATATATGTTTTCCAGGATATGGTGTTGAGGAAGATATTTTGGAATAAGAAAATGGAAGTTTCAGGACATAGGAGAAAATTGCATAATGGTAAGTTTAATGAGCTGTGATCCTCAACATCCTCATTTGGATGATGAAATCAAGTAGGTGAGATTGGCAAGGCATGTGGCATACAGTGCAGAGAAGAAAAACCTAAAGGAAGGAAACCATCTGGACAACCTAGGCAAGCAGAGATAAGATACTACTGAGGTGGATCTTAAAAAAAACAGGATGGTAAGGTGTGAGTGGGATTTATCTGGCTCAGAACAGATGTAAGTGGTAAGTTGCTGTGAATATGGCAATGAATCCTCAGGTCCATAAAATTCACCGAATCTCTTGATTTTCAGAGGAAATATTAGCTTCTCTAGAAAGACTCAGTTCCATGTAGTTAGTTAGTTGGTAAGTAAGTAAGTAAGTAAGTAAGTAAGTAAGTAAGTAAGTAAGTAAGTAAGTAAGTAAGTAAGTAAGTAAGTAAGTAA
>Ga0123355_10011856_pt1 | contig 13463 bp, 9 predicted proteins | sample TergutEmb28metaG_3_FD_89872 | JGI IMG/M metagenome (GOLD analysis project Ga0123355, IMG submission 89872) | Embiratermes neotenicus P1 segment gut microbial communities from Petit-Saut dam, French Guiana - Emb289 P1 | ecosystem: Host-associated > Arthropoda: Insects > Digestive system > Gut ...
GTGCACAGATTCCTCTCAAAACCTGTGCACCGGACGGTCACCTACAGGTGTGATGATACCAGATGCTGTATAATACAATTTGACCTCCTGGTGATGAGCACAACAGTGCTCGAAACATGTAGAGGAATATAATAAACTCATTATAAAACAAGAATTTGTGCATTAAGTTGGTCAGTTACTAAGATTATACTAAGATGCACGGTCAGCAAAACAACAAAGTCGGTGTCATAATTTACGATACGATCGCATGTCGCAGTTCTGATTGAAAAATCTGTTACAGATGCATTCAAAATACCTGATTTTACCTTAGAATAACAGTTTGTAAGGAGTCGCTGGTATTTCAGCTTGCGTGGGCTCAGCTGAGTGGCATATGTTAGTGCGACAAAGGAAGGTTCAAGAGAGAGCTCTCAGATAAAATATTAACCCTGTAAAATCCCAAGTAGATAAGCTTGACGAGTTGATTCGTTTTATCTTATAAAATGACAGTCCCAAACAAAAATTGTGCCGGCTTGTAACAATGCTGTAACATAGCAAATCTGAAGATCAATTTTCAACATATTCCAGCGTCTACTTAAAAAATATATAAACTGTCCGTGCCCAGAATAACCTCCGTCTGCAGGTGGGACAGTAGAAGCGTAAAACCTGCTGGGACAGTGAGATAGAGTTAGTCTCAAACCCCGGGCTTAGCTCTTTATAACGATCCAATCAGAGCAGGTCATCCCATTCCTCAATTCAGCCTGAAAACGGGGGCAATTTCAATCTCCGAAACGTCGTGGGTTCTCAAATTAGGATAAGAAAAACGTCCGCAGTTACATTCACGACTATGCCCGTATACCATCGATAGACTCCTTTGCAGTGTAACTGAAGAAGACCTGGTAGTGTCTAGCCAAAACCTGTCGCTAATTCCCTGTACAAGTCTAACACAGAGACGGTGCAAGCGCAAAAGCCGCATCTATTTTATGCAGTGTGTGTTTTACAACGATATTTCACGTACAGAAGTTTATAGACTTTACTGTGGTAAAATCGCGGTGGCACAGAGGTTAAGGTGCTGTGCTACAAATCGGAAGGTCGTTGGTTCGATCTCAGATGTTGTCATTGGAATTTTTCATTGACATAAAATCCTTCTGATCGCACTATGGCCCTGGGGCCGACTCAGCCTCTAACAGAAATGAGTACCAGGAGCATTTCCTGAGGGTAAAGGCGGCCGGTGCATATTGCTGACAACCTTACCACCATCCTGTGCCGTTGTCATGAAATATGGGAACCTTAACTTTCTGGAACCCTCTGGACCACTCCAGGCCTGTAACGGGACTACTTTTTTTTTAAATAAAATTTTATACGCTGTTATGTTTGTAGCCCTGTTCATAAGAACTAAGCCGTAAAACCTTTTTTCATCCAAACTGAAAAAAACTATATATGTGGATGAAGATGTAAATGGAGAGAACCCGTTTCACTGTAACTTATGCAAAACACCAAAATTACTGTAAAAAATGAAACAACAAAAGTTAATAGCAGTAAAATCAAATAGCATCAATGTTAAATATAAAGTCCAAGAGATAACACACCGAGTGGGGCAAATTAATATTGCAGTAATTCTAAAAGAACACGATACTTGCTTAGTGACTTACTTACTTACTACTTACTTACTCTAAGTAACAAAGTCCTTCTTGAGGAGCTAACCAGTTTTCAGCTAGTCGAGAAATTCCCTGCATTTTACCCAACCCGAAGGTTCATTACCGCACTCACAAGTGCCCGTCACATGTCCCTATCCAGAGCCAGCTCGATCCAGTCCATACCCCCACATTCCACTTACTGAAGATCCATCTTAATATTATCTTCCCATCTAAATTTGTGTCTTATAAGTCATCTCCTTCCGTCAGGTTTCCCCACTAAAACCCTGTATACGCTTCTCCTCTCACACATGCGTGCTACATACCCCGCCCATCTTATTCTTCTCGATTTGATAACCCGAACAATAATGGGTGAGGAATGCATCCCCTCTTACCTCGCCCCTCTTAGGCCGAAATGTTCTCCTCAACACCCTGTTCTCAAACACCCTCAGCCTACTTTCCTTCCTCAATGTGAGCGACCAAGTTTCACACCCTTACACAACAAGAGGCGAAATTATACTTCTGTATATCTTAATAAAAGAACACGATACAGCAACTGTAAACAACATGCTACAGTGACAACTTCCGATATAAAGCTCTCTTTCCAAACAACAGGACATTTTAAGTGATCTCACGACAGCTTGGCCCAATACTTCACGATTAATGACAATCTGAAGTCCCTACTCAACTGACAAATTCATATGAAGGACCAAATCATCACAAAATCATGACAATATCACTAATACAATTGAAGGGCTTCGTACCACAAGCTGCATAACAGTACATTATACTTGTAACGTACCCGAGTTTGCAGCAAGACCGAAACTTCGTACATTAGAAGTTGTGACTGTGACGACGTTAGAGTCTACTGCTCTACACGACGTAAAGCCGCGAAGACGTGCAGAAACCGAATGACCTTTCGGAACTAGTAAAAGTGATCCCGTTATAGGCCCGGTGTGGCCCAGAGGGTGGGTAGAGGTATAGCTCTACTCTTCCATGACCGCGGCACTAGAAGGAGGTGAGTGGTCAGCAGCATGTCCCGGCCACACTTTACCCCCGGGAAAGATACGGTACCCATTTTACAGGAGGCTAGGTGGGCCCCAGAGCCGGTCTGGACGGGGGGAAAATCTCGTCCCCACCGGGATTCGATCCCGGGCCGACCAGCCCGTAGTCAGTCACTATACCGACCCGGCCCACTTCAGAACTAGTATTACCCATATATTCAAATTTTAATATGGATGATGTAGTAGGTTTTACCGAAACGAGGGTAAATTTCTGCCAAACCACACGGTATCATATCCCAGAAAGTGCTAATATTCAAACTGATATGTCTTTAAAAATTTTCTGCATGAATCCAATTGTTTATTGTACACAAATCTACAATCTGGAACTCTATAAATTGTAGGTCTCAAGCGGACAGCTCCAGAATGCGGGGCGAAATAGCATCTAGTAGACAGGGGTTCAAAATAAAATTGTTTTATAAACCTGTTTCTTGTGGTTACTGGACGAAAAATAACCTTTAATATATGTAAGTAACATAATTCTTAAACTATCGCTTGGAAAATGTAGCTATTTTCAAACCCACAAAATTGTATTGTTTAAAACTGAACAGGACAGAGCAAACTCTTGTAACAATACTGCTCGAAATTGCCACTCAATTAACCTCTTATTTAATGGACGCAACAAACACAGGTATTTGGTTTACTGACACAAATGTTGTTCCTGTTGTAGATGAAAAACCGAAATTAATTTTCACACACAAACGTAAATGTCATGGCTTTCGCTGTCGTTTCGAAAGTTACAGACAGGCATAAGGAAATGTGACCAACGGTTACAAATTGAAGCCTGTAATGGAGGAAGTTTTGTGTATCACTTCGTAACCTATCATATTTACTAAGTACTTATACCTGATTAAAAGCGAAACACGTCAGGTTTTCAACAACGCGTCTTTCTTTCACAAAATCACAATATTACTGCATTCAGCACCACTCCGGAAGATCATATAAACTAATCGAACATGGCTGCAACACAATGCGTTCCATTATTTGAAGTACTGATCCCGACAGCTGTGGAGTTCCAACGCAAACTGTTCTGCAAGTCTTTCTGCTGAAAACAAGGCAAACGATAGGTAAAGTAGTAACACGCTATTGGTCAGCCGACTGCCAAGTAGTGTTCACGGCGGAGTCCAAATGAAACAAACAGTAGGCCTATTCTTAGCTACGAGTGTAACCAATTGCTTATGGGAGAGAAGGAATAGCCCAAAGGGTTACAGATTCTAATTGACCATTGTTGAAATTCCAAGTAAAAAAAAAAAAAGCAACGGCAAAACACTGCAGATTGTGCACTCCCGCAGCGGCATGTAAGCAGATTTTTACAAAGGTATTCCTGACTGGCAAAATGTCACTCAGTACATGAGGAAGTGTAATTTTAACTACACCCATAACAACAACACAGCCTTATTCACTGGCAACTATTGAATAAAAACAGCATCATTTGCAGATCTGTTGTACCGAGTTTCAATCAAATAGGAAAATTAATATGGAAAGCTTGAATATAAATTAATTTACACATCTTAGTACTGTATGGCTTTGTTGTACCGTTTTCGACGTAACTCAAAACAATGCAATATATTTGTGTGGACATTTTGTGTACCGGGGTCGAAATAACTCAGTCGGTATAGCGACTCGCTACGGGCTGGACGATCCGGGGATCGATTTCCTGTGGGGTTGAGATTTCCGCACCTGTCCAGAACGGCCCTGGGACCCACCCGGCCTCCTGTACAATGGGTACCTTGTCTTTTCCGGGGGTAAAGCGGCCAGGTCGTGGCGTTGACCACCCACACCCATCTAGCGCCGAGGTTAAAGCAAGAGTACAGCTATACGTCTACTCCCCCTCTGGGTCACACCGGGCCTGTAACGGGTTCACTTTTACTACCGTAACTGCATCATTTTTAACGACGCTTCTATTTGCCCTACAACACTGAAAAGAATTCTGATGCCGAATTTAATGGAAATCCGGTCAAATTGTTTGTTCACTGATATTAACCGCAGACAGGCTGGCGGACATTTTCTCACATAAGACGTTCCTTTTAGGCGCGCTGGCAAAATTGCAAAAAAGTGACTACTAGCTTTGTCATGTCTTTCTGTCCGTCCGTCCGTTCGTTCGTCCGCATGGAACAGCTCGGCTACCACCAGGAGGATTTTCATAAAATTTGATATTTTGGGATTTTTTTCTAAAATTTTCTTTAAAATCTGACAAGAATAAAGGGTACTTTACGTGAAAACTTGTGTACATTTATTACGATACTTGGCTGAATTCTTCTTAAAATGAGAAATTAAAAAAAAAATAAAGAGAAAATCAAATCACACATTTTATATTCAATAACTCCCCCCTCCCCCCTTCCCACCGTTTATGACATGTGGGGAAAATATGGCCGAACCAGACAGGATACAGATGGCAATACTGCGCATGCGCATTGCACGCTGGATAACTAAAGCTATAAACACACACTCAGATTACGTAATACTTACTGCTTATCAACCTCAACAATGTTTGCACGGTCACACCTCAGTGTTACGTCGATACGTACACTTTCTGCCTTGTTTACTTTCTACAGAACGTCCAATTGCGGGAAAGACATTCAATGACGCGTAAGGCAAAGTAATTCTTGCTCATATCTTGTAATATCTCTTTTTTATTTCTTTTTCTGCCTGTTGTTAAGCAGAACTGGCTGAATTGTCGAGTAAGCAGTAAGACTGAGCGGTTGCTGCTGATACACTGCCACGCTACAGAAACAGTGACAGTGCAGAGCGACGAAGAAGTTTGAAATAAACTCAACGGTTTCATTCCAAGATCTTGATTTTAATTTAACATGGATACTCTACAAATCTCAACTGAGCTACGGGCTGGACGGTCCGGGATCGAATACCGGTGGGGACGAGATTTTCCGCCCGTCCACACCGGCCCTGGGACCCACCCAGCCTCCTGTAAAAAGGGTACTGGGTCTTTCCCGGGGGTAAAGTACGGCCGGGGCGTGCTGCTGACCACTCACCCCCTTCTAGTGCCGCGGTCATGGAAGAGCAGAGCTGTACCTCTACCCACCCTCTGGGCCACACCGGGCCTGTAACAGGATCACTTAACCTTTTACATTTTTACTCTACAAATCTGAGTTTCTCACAGTTTTGCCGCTGAGATCCAATTCTACCGGCATGTGACGCCGTGTGAATGGGGGACTATTTATCGACTTTTCGAGAATCTTATTGCTTTCATTTTCTAGCAATCGAAGAATAAACACGAATACACTAACACAGCTTTCATCACTACATTTACCCTAACAGATGTCCTCGTTACAATCAAGTGCACAACCCGGTTATACAGGTGTGCAAATAGTTTACGTAGTTGTAATCGTGGTACATTTTAAGAAGAGTAAAGGTAAAAGGTAAAGGTAAAGGTAAAGTTCACCCTATAACAGGCAAAAAAGGCCCAGAGGTGGAGTATAAGTATAGCTTTACTCCTTCTTTAACTTCGGCGCTAGATGAAGTGGGTGGTCAACGTCACGCCCCGACCGCTATACCTGCGGGAAAACCCGGTACCCATTGTATAGGAGGTTGGGTGGGCTGCAGGGCGGGTCTGGACGGGAGCGGAATATCTCACCCCCTCCGGAATTCGATCTCCAGACCGTCCAGTCCATAGCGAGTCGCTATACCGACTGCGCTATCCCGGCCCTACCTTTTAAGAACAGTGAATAAATTATAAAAGTTAAATAAATGGATATTACCCTCCCCATTTTATTGTACTCAACACCAGATCAATTACAACAGCATAGTTCAGTCGGTATAGTTACTAGGCTATGGGATGGTCGACCGAGGAATCGTGGTTCTATTCCTGACAGGAGTAACCGAGTTTTCTGTTTCCAAAATATACAGCTCCTACTCAAAGTGTACCGGAGGTAAAGCGGCTGGAGCCGGAGACATCTGATCTAATGCCGACGTCGAGAATAAGTGGAGCTGTAACTCCACTCCCTCATACTTTTTCATGGCCTACCAGTATTCCTCACCGTATAATGTGTTGTAGAATTCACCCTGAAGATGACGATAATACAGTTCTTCGAAACGTCGGGAAGAACTCATCCAATAACGTCACATCCCCTGAAAAATGACGGAATTTTCGACTACACCTCATTGAAAACTTCACAACTCGATTACGTATTTGGCGTCAGAATGAGTTCATTGGAGTTTGTGTATTTGAGGATTTTTTTTTACTGGGGAAAAATTGCACATTTTTCTGAATAAACTATTCTCAACAAATTCCTTTTGAAATTTCCTCAGGATTTATACGGCAGGACTCCCCAGAATGTCAGACGTTGCGGTGCGAATAAGACAAAATGAGAGGCAGAATAAACAGGAATATAATAATAATTATTATTATTTACTGCAATTGGGTTTTTACCCGGTGGCAGTGGTTATTTTACATGTAAACAAAACATGAAATTGGTTACTACTAAATTTAAGTCGGGAAGGCTAAATGAGAAGCATATAGTGGCAACTTGGAATTTTGAGAACCATCTCAGCATTTGCTAGACACAGGGAAACCAAGAAAAACCTGTGTCGAGATGGCCGGTCGCAGGACCTTTCGAATACTGACTTCTAGCCAGCAGTCCGGCATCTAAAGTAAAACAAAAAAAGCAATGCCCACACAGTACAACAAAAATACATAAGATAACAACACACACAAGACAACTACAACAATACACACGGTCAACCAACAACAATTACACAAAAGACAACTTAAAACTAGCAACAAAACATAATTGGGTCTTATCGTAGAGGTGCGCCATTGTTTGGGTAGTAAAAATATCAGTCTATCAAAGATAACTTCGAGTCAAATTATTTGCTCTGAAATATGGTTGGTCTTACTTTTCGCGTCCAACTGATATCAAGTCTTAGTCAATATTGACAAACGTGATAAGGAATAGCTATTTTCGTAGATACTCTCCTCGAATTGCAAGTTACACTCAATATTGTGTTACAATCCGGTGTGTCTGCATGCAGCGCTCTTTCTTTGTTAATTACAAGAGAGGGAGACAATTGTGTGTGAGATTTCATAACAATGCATCACTTTAGGTGCAATGTATCAGGTTTGTTCAGCTTCTAAACCCGATTTAGAAATCCTTCTGAAAATAAATCAAGATGATTATGAATAATGATGATGATGATAATGAAGTTTTTTGTTTGTTTTTGGCGCGACAGCCCCCAGTGGGCCATGGCCTCCTCATTCATGAAGTTTCTAGATCACACACAACGACGCACCAGAGTCGGTAGGACTACTCTGGACGAGTGATCAGCCCGTCGCAGAGACCGCTACCTGATAACAAACAACAATCACAACAAACATCCATGCCCCCAGTGGAATTCGAACCCACAATCTCAGCAGATGAGCGGCCGCAGACCTACGCCTTAGATCGCGCGGCCACTGGGACCAGCTGTGATAATGATGAAGATAATAAAAATGATAATAACTAAGGGAACGCCATGTTGGAGTCACCGACCTCTAGCGTCCTGTAAACCAAACAAAATCGAAAGTCAAGTATCGATTACCAAGCATCTGTTCTTCGCTTCAACTATTAACCAACAAATGCGCCTAAATAGCTCTAACTTAAAACACTTTTAAACACCTAAAACCACTCCGACATGTTTCGATCTTTTCAGATCGTCATCAGGGAGTTTCGTTGTTCCTTGCTAAAGTTATTGCATATTCATGAATTAGTTTTTTTGGAAACAAGGCGTTGTGGCAGCATATCATATGTAGGAATCTGTTGTAGAGAGTGTAGTTGGCTAGGTGTGCTTCGTATGCTGCGTAGTGAAGGACTCGCATGATGATGATATTCATCTGTTCTTCGCATTGCAAAGGTGTTAGATTTCAATCTCCGTTTTGTAACAGGCTAACCTGACATTTTGCTTCAGTTTCTTTCTTTCCTCCAAGATGAAGAAGCTTAATGATTTGTACTTCTCGTCAAATATTATTCGGGTGGTAAAATCAGGAATGAGATGGGTGGGGAATGTGGCACGCGTGTGGGAGAGAATAGTTGCATGCAGAGTTTTGGTGGGAATACGCGAGAGTAGGATATCACTTGGAAGACCCAGACGAAGATGGAAAGATAATATTCAAATGGTATTAAAGAAATAAGACGGGATTAGTCTAGATTGTTCTGACTCAGGAGAGGGACAAGTTGCGAGCTGTTGTGAAAGCGGTAATGAACCATAGTGTTGGATAAAAAGCTGAACATTTCTTGACAGGTTGAAAAACTGTAAGATTCTCAACAGGGACTATTCTCCGTGGAGTTAGATAGTTAATTGGTTGGTTGATTAGTTACTTAGTTCTTTAGCTACGTAGTTAATAATCCCATCCAAGAAAGCACAACGACTTACAACTAAACATGAGAGGGTTTTTGCACATTTCTTCTTGTTCGATTTCACAGATCTTGGTAACATAGGCAGTTGATTAACTAAACATTAATAAATTAACGTATAGATTAATCCTTCGGTCGGTTTGTGAGATTTCGCCAATACGACCGCCATCGCCGGTTCCCAAATCATCCCGTATGCGCAGGAACTCAGATCATGGAGCCGACGACCCACCAACTACAACACTGAAGAATTTACTTTTTAAATATCATATATACTACATCTTTGTATTCAATGGGCACCAGGGTCCTTACCCGGGGTAAAGCGACCCGGGGAGAGAAGCTGACCACTCATGACCATCCAGTGCCAAGGTTAAGAATGAGTGGAGCTGTGCCTCTACTCCACACCCATGCCTCCATGGTGTGGACAGGAACAAATTTACCTTTTTAGCAGAATCTGCTGCAATTCCAGGAATCTAAACAAAACCCCAATCGCAAATCGTGCACTGGAGTCATTAAAGTGGCTAGAATAGCAGAAATACCGACTTTCCCCATTCAAATTCTGAACCAAGCACAATACGTGGCTCTTATGGGAACCGTGTTAACTCATTCAGTACAGTGACCAGGTCGTGTTAAGATTCCCAGCAAATCTAAGAGATGTTCTATTGTCTCCAAAACATCCAGATCGATTCAGGAAAGGATACAGCCACATATTCAGTGGGTACCACACGCTGTTTGCCCAGATAGTAAAGCGGCCGGGGCGTGAAGCTAACCACTCACCTCCATCTAATGTCAAGATTATAAATAACTGGAGCCAAAACTCCACTTCTCACATGCCTTCGTGTACTGCAAAATGCATTTTATTTCAAACTATTGGAGGCAACAACATAACAAAAGTAGCATCATTACAGATAAGTAATAAATTAATAATTTAATAGCTGGCAATTTGCTGTGCTAAAGTTTTGACGCAGTCACTCGGCCACAGAGAACTGCACATCGAACGGGAATACTGAGGTCTGTCGGTCCGTCCAGGCCAACAACGCCATACAGATGCAGAGCCGTCCCACTACGTCTTCAATACAACACACTGACGCGTCAGAAAATCCAGTCGTACGGAGGAACGACTGCACTCTTTTTCGGCGCCGGTGTATTCCTGAAGGGTGCGACAGCGTCTCGACGCAGCACGGTGGTGCAGGCGGGACGCACAGTGAAGAAATACAAGAGCTCGACGAAACTTAGTAGGCTGCTTCCCAGGGTGAGACCCACGATACCGCCAAACGAGGCTGTGAGGACGGAATGCAGATTGGTGTTGAGTGAGTGAACTGAGTCACACTTGGGGTGTCGTCTCTTGTGCGAATAATACACCTGATGGTATAAGATTAAACATCGAAAGCTAAGTGGTAAGTATGCGTACCACTTTCTTTAGGTTTGAAACACTCTGCCTTTTACCCCACGGTGTAACGTATAATTCTTACGATAAGCACGTGCTATTTCCCCCACGATTATAAAAAATTAGGTATTTGTAAAGAAGACGCAGTGTTTTCTGTAAGGCGCGATTTTCAAATCTTACTTATTTCCCTTTGAGTTGGGAAAGCCTAGTCGGTACAGTGAAGAGGCAACAGAATTGACAATCCCGGGTTTGTGTCCCGGTAAGAGCAAGAGATTTTCTATTTTCCAAAATTGCCCAGACCGGCCCTAGAGCCCCCCCCCCCCCCCCCCACCCGTCTCCTATGCAATTGGTGGAGGTAAAGCGGCCGGGGTGCAAAGAGACCACCCATCACTATCTACAGCCGAGATTAAGAATGAGTGGACCATCACCTCCACTCCCTCTGTACGCATTCACACTCTTTTACGTAAAGTCACAGAATTTAGCCTTTGGCCTGATGTGTCTTCCCCAGTACTCTTTCTCCTTCCTACATTAGAGGTTTAAGAAGATGGTTGCAAAGCAATCGATCGTGGAAGTACTTCTGAATGATCTCTAAGTGCCTGGAACTTACCCAGCAAGTCGTTCCAACTGTATATGACGTCACGCCTAAACCGGAGCACGGAAATGTCCTTGAAGTAGACATGAAGAATCGAATGATTGGTGATGGGAACCTCTTTGCTGTAAAAAGGCGAATGTTCCATCAGAGGATTGCTGGCACGAACGAATACTTGAACAGAGCGAAAAAGTGCGTGGTGGCAGGGATGGAAGTGAGATGCAGTTGGCGGCCCACTTCGCAGACTTGAAAGGACTGACAGGTTGCACTATAGAACTAAGATGAACAAGACCGGCAATGTACGTAAAACGTAACATTGAGACGCGTTCTTGCAACCATTGTTGCTGTTGAAAAGCAATACTTATTAAATGTGAATAAAAATCCAACAGATGCAACAATATGCAGATATTTATTCACTGCAAAACTACTCTACATGTTTCGGGTGTCACAGCACCCATCATCAGCAGTATTAAAAACTGTACCCGCAGCCTCCGGTACAGGTCATACTACTTGTACCGCTACTCCCTTCCAACGTGGTCTGATCGGGACTCATTACACTTATTATACTTATATAACACTTATTACATATTGTGAGTCTGTGTTTGTAGCCTTAGGTATCCTTAGCAAGCAAGGCGCATGAGCCATATTGTTGTCTGTGGTCTGTCCGGCTCTACAATATTTTTTCCGCATTATTTCATAAATGGTAAGATTTCCGAGGGAAAAATACTGAACACAACACATGTATTTCGATTTTCTCTACTAATATTGTCTGAAATATTTCTCATTCTAAGAAGAATTAAAGGAGATACCATAAATGCTTATGAGCTTTCATGTAAAGTATCCGTTATTCTTGTCAGATTTTAATGAAACTTGGATATCCAGGACAGATTTTCGAAAAACCCCTCAAATACAAAATTTCATGAAAATCCGTCCGGTGGGAGCCGAGGTGTTTTTCTCGCGGACAGACAGACAGAGGGATGGACGGACGGACGGAAATGATGAAGCGAACAGCAGTTTCTTTTCGCAATTTTGCGAACGTGCCTAAAACCAGACCTGATATTCTCCCGTGTGTAGCCGACTACGGGCGTCGAAAGAAGCGACAGAGATATTTTCCAAAAGGAATTCAGAAATGAAATGTCATTAATTTCCATTTTCATAGTTTCGTTCGTGCCAGTAAAATGCATTCGGTCAAACGTTTTATATAACCAATACAATGATATTACTTCTGCCTTATAAAAGAAAGGCAAATTAATTTCCTGGACTCCTCTGGATCTGCGGACTACTCTTTGCAAACCATTGGTCAAGATCAAGACTATAGAAAGACGCTCCAGTTAGACACAACATCGTCTCCCACAAAATGTATCGTATTGCTGTCTCTTTCCATGTATAACCTGCGTCGCTGAAATATTGTCTTTTAGCATTGACACTGAAGCTACAGCGTTCAAGACTTCCCTTGCCACTATGCTGTTACGTACACATGCGCTTCCAACCCTACCAGGACTGTATCAACCAACCCAAAGTGCTGGTAGCTAACGAAAGTTATTGCTACCAACATGCGTGTGTAGATAATGGTAAACGGCTCTACGGTGATACAATTTTAACAACTAGAAGGATGTGTCGTTGGGGGTCGTTCCATGGAACTTCTTCCACCTGTTTTAGTACAGATTCATTAATTGTTCTAACAAATATCGTTTGTCACTTAATGTCAGTTCTTATAGCATTAACGCAGCCCTGTCTTCCGACTGCCCACACGCGCGGTCTAGTTGCGGCGGGAAGTGACAAACGATAGTTGTCATATTAAATAAGGACCCTGTATAAAATAAATCTCTGTGACGTCAAAACGTTATGGTTATGGTAAAAAAAAACCTAAAAATAAAATTATAAACGGTTCAGTATCAAATAAAGGTAGTTTCTATACTTGCTAGAGATTTTGCTCACAAGAAATTGGTCTGGTCATATTCGCTCTTGAAGAAGGGAGACTCTGAGATCTCCGTAGAATAAGAGACGTCGGTGCACGTGGGGTGACAGTTGCATTCCATGGCGTTCTCATTGTCGTCCAGACCGGGGACAAAGTTGGGTGACCGCAGGTTGTTGAACACACCTGAAGGACAGTAGAGAAAAGCGGCTGTCAGTGTGACGTATGGTAATATCTCGCCTAAAGCGATTTTGGCTATACGCGGCTGAATGTAATTAAAGATGTGCGAAAATAAAATCTGCCGAAAGCTGAAAAAGTGAAAGGCACGCGGAAGAAGGCCGGCAGTTGTCACTCAACAGCCCCCCGTAAGATGGCGCCATCATCAGACACCCAGTTCAAAGATCTCGACTTCGATGACACTATGGTACTGCCTCGAATCTTTTGTCTTCTAGGTTGCTATCTAAAAATTTAAAGATCAAGATATATAGAACTGTAATTTTGCCTGTTGTTTTGTATGGGTGTGAAACTTGGTCGTTGACACTGCGGGAGGAAAGGAA
>Ga0123355_10011857_pt1 | contig 13463 bp, 11 predicted proteins | sample TergutEmb28metaG_3_FD_89872 | JGI IMG/M metagenome (GOLD analysis project Ga0123355, IMG submission 89872) | Embiratermes neotenicus P1 segment gut microbial communities from Petit-Saut dam, French Guiana - Emb289 P1 | ecosystem: Host-associated > Arthropoda: Insects > Digestive system > Gut ...
AAGTATGCACAACGAAAAATCTTATTTCGGGACACAAAATGGCTCCTTAGCAATATGTCATATAGGGGTCGTGACGATCAAGCAGTTTGAGCCTGCGCAGTAGGCCGTACAACATGGCCGCTCAACTGTCAACTTGCACTGTGGAAGAGCAATGAAGCGTTATTCGTTTTTTATGGTCAGAGGGTGTGAAACCTTCTGAAATCTACAGAAGAATGACTTTCACTTGTTTGGACCTATGAAAGAACATTTGCGGGGCCAGAAGTTTGCAGATGAGAACGAGGTAATGGAGGTGGTGCAAAGTTGGTTAAAGGCCACGCCAAAAAGCTTTTTTCTAGAGGGCATCCGCAAGCTTGTGGACAGGTGGACCAAGTGTGTTGCGAAGCGGGGGGACTATGTCAAAAATAAGAAACAAACAATTTCTGTAAGTACTCTTGTAAAAAAGTTATTACGAGTATAAAATTTCCTGTTATTTAATGACTTACCCTCGTATATACTTATTCAGGAGATGTGTACAAACCTGGTACAGATGAGTAACTGTGATCATTTCATGAAGAATTGCACAACACTGTTGTGTGTTATGTTGAACGCAAAGGCTTCATGATACTTATGAACAATACTGATGTAATGAAATAAGTATAAAGGGTCACTTGAATTCTATGCACAGCAGAATTACTGCTTTTCTTACACACCCTATAATGAAACACATACTTACAGACAGTTTGCAGGCCACATTACTGCCAAACATAGGCACCTGTTCACGGGCAATCTGTGTCCATGCTGCGTCATTCCCAACTAAAGCGATGACAGGCACTTTGTGTCGGGTCATAGTGTCAATTTCAGCCACACTAAATCCACATGACCCATCTCCATAGAGGATCCATACTTCTGCATCTGGTCTACACAGCTTTGCACCCAGCGCAAAACCACCACCAACACCAAGAGTTCCAAAGGCACCAGGGTCCAGCCAGCTCAGTGGACCACGAGGTCTAAAAAGATACAAGGCAATCAAACATGACACAAACCAGATATAAAGTTATTCCTGCCTGCAGAATTCTAATACTTATGAAAGGTTTCAATACTCCTACACATTTAAGCCTACATAAAAAACGTGTTTGGAAAAAGTCACTTTCCAAACTGAATACACTGGGCTTGGTGGTAATGTTCCTCCTAGAACAGGCCATGAGGAACAGAGGGGCAGAACAGGTATAGCTCTACTCTTTCTTTAACCTTTATGCTAGAGGTGGGTGTGTGGTAAAATGATGCCCAGTCCTCTTTATCCTGGGAAAAAGACCCAGTACCCATTGTACAGGAGGCTGGGTGGAATTCAAGGTCAGTCAGGACAGGTGCAGAAAACCCCCACCCCCCACTGGGATTCAATCCCTGGACCATCCAAACCATAGCGAGTCAATATTAAAACTATGCTATCCCAGCCATGGCTTGATGGTACAAAAATAAACTTAACTTTTGAACGACCCGTGTTCTTGTATGCACATAAATAAAACACCCCCCACAAATTCATTTTATTTATATTTAGGCAATAGGAAACTTGCCTAATTTTTAAGATGTGCTACATAACCAATGTTTCACTTTCCACAAAATGCCACTTATTTCATAATTTTAAATTGGTGTGTTTTCCCCATACAACATGCACTGAAACCTGAAAACCTGGTCATTTAAAGTTTAATATTCTACGACATACATAGCGCATCTTTAATGAGAATGTAACTCTACTAAGGTGGCTCACCAATCATACTGAGTAGCTTTGTTCACTTGCAATTTGCCTCACCTAAGTGGTGTGTTCAGTACTTTATAGTCATATGTCCATGATGCCAACAGGTGACAGTATGATACACAGGATCACCAAACATGAAAACTCACTATGTTTGAAGTTAAATACTTCATTTATTTCCATACATAATCCAGAGGTTTGCTATGAAATGTTTGGTAACTCACAAAACCTTTTTTCCTTGTCAGCTGGACATACGCATACGCACGCACACTTATCTTGATGGCAATAACATTTTGTGCCTATTGTAGTGACTATGATGGTGTCCCTTTACAAGAAAGCTGAATGCATCATACAATTTACTGCATTCCAGTTCACTTTAACTGTTCATTGCAATGGAAGAAACCTCCAAAATCCAAATCACCTTAGGATGTAAGCAGCAGTGCCAACAAAGTCACCTCCATCTGCTACCAATATTGCATCATCAGGCAATACCTTCTCTACTTCATGCAGCACCTTCAGGGGATTCAAATACTTATCTGCTGGTTCTAGGGACATCTAAAAAGAAAAGAGTAACAGAAAGTAACAACGGCACAGAATTTACATGCAAGAGTCTTTTTTCATGGGACAAAGGATGGTTGTGTTCTGCTATGGCTCACATTCTAGTGCCCACATTAAACACATTATTCCATAGCAATACTTCAAATTGTTAAGTAAGCCAGAATGTGTTTGCTTCTGAAACATAATCCACTTCAGGCAAAGGGACTAATGAATTAAACCCCCTTTTAGTAAATATTTTTCCTGGTAGAATATTAACAACATATTACTTTCTATAGTAAAACCAACTAGATGCACCAATGTATCAAATTTATTCTGGAATGACACTCTACATGTTTCGGACGGAAAGACCGTCCGAAGCATGTAGAGTGTCATTCCAAAATAAAATAAATTTGATACACTGGTGCATCTAGTTGGTTTTAGTATAGAAATAATATTAGGATGCACGGCCCTATGAACGTCAAACATATTACTTCTCATACTTCATGCATTCTGATCCAGTAAAATGACCTGTAATCTGCATTGGTGTATTTCTTTTCCCCCCCCTTTCAGTACTTGTACCTCCATTTAGTGCAAAAGTGGTCAAAACAACAATCAATATTCAAGTTTTTCTCTCTGCCAAAAACCTTTACCACACAACCATATCTTAGAAAAATATTGTAGCATATTGGGCATGTGCCAAAGCAAAGCCACCTGTGATATCAAACTCTGTATAGTGAATGTGGTTATGTCAGCATTTATTTCATGTAATTATTTTAATAATTAATTTGATATTACTGAGTGTGTAATTGAATTTATTTGTGTCAAAGCAATCTCTTAATCACTAGGTAATTAAGAATTTAGAAATTTAATCACTAAGTAATTAAGAATTTAGAGACAGAAGTTTAATCTACTACTTCTGTCCACCAGTAATGTAGGGGTTTAAATGGCTTGGATTAAAAGAATATTACTTATGTAAACAAATGGAAAGGTTCTTGATATGATTTTGTGTAACCCCATTTGGTGAAAACAGTTATTTTCTGTAATAATAGCTCCCCCCACCCTGGAACGTGATTAAATGAGGATTTGTTTTATAACTGCTTCTGCTAGACACAATATAAGAATAGATGACATCTTGACATCACACTGCCAATAGCTAGTATCATATGCCACTGTATCGGCTACATACATGATGTGAGGATCTAATATTGCAGGTGATCGTTTTTATGTTTCTTACGTTGTGCCATGGGTCATCCATCATTAAATCTGCAATTCTTCAGCTAAATAGCTAAGTATGGGGATTTAACAATAAAACTACCTCTTAAATGACACAATCATATGAGTGTGGTTAAACAAATATTGAAGGGTGATCCATTAGACATAAGGCAATGTGTTACCGCATGATTGAGCTCTTCTTTAGCTATGTCCCTGTCTCGGAGCTGTTGCAGCCAATCAGGAGAACACTTATAATCCACAAGGCAAAGGGACAACTCTTGAAGGAAGGAGCCTACATCAGCACACACGGTCAATGCAGGTTTCCAGAACATATCGGAGTTCTACGAAAACCAAGAGATATAGTAATGAGTTAAAACACTCTTTTCTACAATGTCACAATAATGAATTTAACATCAGAAATAAAATCACAAGTTTATATAACAGCTGTTACTGACTTCATATCATACAATCTTTTATCTGTCGATCAGTAAGTGGGTCTACAGTGTACGTCTATTGTGTCGCATTTAACAGCAAAATAGATACAGTATGTCAATACAGAGAATAGTTTGATAGCGTTAATAAGGAAATGACTGAATTCAATTAAGTTGACTGTAATTATTAAATAATTAACTAGATATTAACAATGGCCTGAACCATAATGAAGACGGGTATTACTATAATGGAGATGGACAGAATGGCAGAATCAATAACTAAAATACCAAAAGTCTAAAAATATTCTTGTAACATGTGATTTCCCATGTGTTCCTGTCACATACAAGTGTTTAGTACTCTACCCTGTACAGCTGATCCTTGTCTCGATTCACTGCTATCACTGGGACACCTCGTGGCAGAGCACGCCCATAGGACAGACGGAAGTCACAAACTGTGCCTGCCAGGATCACTAAATCAGCCTCTTTCAGAGCTTCCTTCCGCTGATGCCTCATCTGCAGGTGACTGTTCTTCCCAAGTAAGCCTCGGGACATACCCCCAAGGAAGCACGGTACACCAAGTGCCTCAACACTTCTGCGAATTGTTTGGATGGAAGTTGGTGGCAATGTTGCCTGGCTTCCAAGCAAAAACAATGGCCGCTTTGCTCGAGACAGCAATTCAGCAGTTCGTTGAACTGGTGAAGTAAAACAAAACGAAAGCTGATACTAACAAAATGCTAACACAGAACACTACAGTATATTCCTGCTTATAATAAAAAGGAAAAGGAGCACATATAATCACAGAACATAGATGCTCTCCCAATGCATAAAAAATTACTTGAACATCTAATGGTTTTTAACATATTTATTTTAAGGAGTGCAACAGACATTCAGCGAACAACTGAAAGACAAACAATGAACATTGAAACATATAGTGATATGCTTCAGAATCGGCTTCAGCCAGCAATGTGAGCAAAGCTCTGAAGCTCTGTCATTTGTAGTCTTCTAGCATGTCTGCAACGTGACAATGCATGACCTCATACAACCTATCATACCATGAAACAGATATGAAATTTAAAATTGGGGGTGTTACCCCACCTGCCACATTCACCACATTTTATACCCAGCAATTTTCACCTCTTTTTGGCTCGTAAAAGACACTCTATGTTGACGTCACTTCAGATCAGATGAGGGGGTGAACGAGGCAGTGAATGATTGGTTGGCATAGCAACCAAAAAACTTCTGCTGCTGAGGAATTTATGCCGTGGCATAAATTCCTCTCAGTGGTGGACTGCACTGAAGATTAAAGTCATTGTATCATATCTATTTTTGCAATAAATCATTTTATATCATTTTTCCAGTTTTCAGTTGAATTACCCTTGTAATATGTGCAGTTCATTTTTTTGGAGAGTTGTTTAGACTTCTCCTCATGGCAGTTCACATTTTTCTCACAGCTGTAATGTCATCATATTCAATACACTGCAGCACAATGTACAGTGCCAGGTATGTCAGACATGCTCACTATCTCCCCCTTCCTCTTTGTAGGCACACTGTTTTGCAACAACCTCTGAATCAGTCACATATTGCAAGTGGATCACATGGCTCAGTCTGGAGCCAGTTGGTGATGTTTACTCAACGGACATTTCCAAGAACCTTTAAAAAATTCACCCACTCAGTAATTCTGGATTTGCTTACTTCTTCAATATAGAAATGAAAAGCATTCACCATCTTCTAAACCTGCAAGATGTTTCCTCCAAGAGTGAACAAGTGTTACTGGTACAGTCAACCAAAAGAGGTACAGCATCCACCACTGTCACGTTTCTTCACAATGCTACGACATTGTAATCTTTATCAGGAAAGGTTCTGGGATTATCAGCCAATTTGTGTTCTTGCACTGACACCAAAACACACTGATTCATGGGTTGTACAGACCACTGGAAGGAAACACTTGGCATTCCAATGTCCAATGTCAGCCTGTAATAACACTTTCTCAATTCTGACTAACAAGTGATACAGTTCTGAGTGTAACAACAAATGGAGAGTCACATCTCACTGGATATGATGCCATGCTGATTAATAAACGGTCACTCTTCATTTGGAGAAGTCTCAGTGTTCAGGGCCCAAGTAGTCCAAGCAGCATAGGTGTGATGGAAAAAATTGATACATTAAAAAGACACTCCCCACCTTACGCATAGTTAAGTTCCGGAAGGTATGGTGCGAGTCAAATTTCCCGAAGTTGTACCTCAGTATACATATGGCTGACAACATAAATATATACAAAGAAATCCAGCTGAAATCCCAACTCCCAACTCCAACACAGTGGCACCTGACTGGCCACAACATGACCACCCCACTGCCGCCTGTGTTACTGGCCAGCAGTATTCACACACCACCTTTGTCATATTCTATTTTCATCCCCACCCCCCCCACAAATACAGTGCACATGTGTTACTTCAGTTTTTTTTTACTTCCTTTAAAACTGCAAGTCTGAAACTGCATGACTTGAAATTGTGTTAAGTTGGGGAGTATCTATATTGTACAGGTAATGTTGATAGGTGTAGCAAGCCAATGGGAGTGTTGGTGGTGTGTAGTGAATGGGGTCATGGAATAGGTACGAAAGTCAAGGGTGGGAGATGACCAGCCATCAGGGGTACAGTACAGAAAGGAAGTCATGGGCCAGGGCCACACTAGAATTAATGCCCTTCTCTAGGCCACATCAATAGCTGTTCTCGCTTATCCTGGTCATCTCGTTCAGCTTTGGTGCCTCCTCTTATTAACTACATCAGACACCACATTTGCTTAACTTCCTACGTCTACCAACACCATAACATCCTAAAAACCCATCAACTCCCTTCCAGACTATTTGGACAGCTCTCCTTCCACACCCCTCAAATTTCCTGCCTCTCCATGGCACTATTTTGCAAAAGACATTGGTCTTCATCACTGCAGCAATAACGTCAAACCTCGTAAAGTCAAATTAAACAGCAGACTGTATTCTACAACATACAGCATAGGAACTGTGTTCAACCCTTTGACACCTAACGACCCCTATAGTGGTCGTACCACACTGCTAACCTCTAAACGTTGCATTTTATATATTTATTCAACAAATATATGTACTGAATATTTTAAACACAGTATATACTCTCCGTTTTTTTCTCTTCAAAATGCAGTTTGTTTCATAATTGTAACTTATTTGGTTCCTGTTTTATTCACATTTTATATACAGAGTGTGCTAAAATTTAAAAAAATAATTCTGGCGCCAAAAGGTTAACTGTTAGTGCTAACTCACAGCCAGTTTGGAAGATAACATATCACATCATGCATAAATGTCAATGATTAACCCTTTAAGGATGGACAGTTAACCTGGATTTTACTTAAAGAAACATTTTGTACTATGTAGTCAACATGTCTTGGTTATATAAACTGATCAGCTAATGCAATGTAGAGAAATAACTACTGCTTGTTCTGAGATTCACAAAGAACACATAGTGTAAATGCTCTCTGTGGGCAGAACAGAGAATTTCCTAATGATAAGCCTGTGGTATATATGGTAAACACTAGGCTTTGAAGGGTTAACGTCCATCATAAAACAGAACTTGCAAACAACGTCACTCATCAAAACTAAAGTAACAAAATGACAATGGAACATAAACACATGAAATAATGAAAATCTGTTAATATACATTCCAGTGGGTTTAAGCAGTTGAGAAGAAAGCAAGGTGCTAAGAACGGACTAAAAATGAACCAGTGTTAAAAGATGCTTAGACATGCAAATCAGTATATCACATACTCTCTCTTTCCGTAGCCCGACGAATTATTGGAGGAAGTGGGGTTAAGTCTCGTGCTTCCCATGCGCCAGCAAATAAGTTATCCACATAGTTTTTCAAATACCTGCAAACAGTTAATCACCTACCATCAACGAAATTAAAACCAAGATTTCATGTTCTGATTACTGAGATAAGATAAATGGATATTTGCTATACTGGAAAAGAAAGAAAGAAAGAAAGAAAGAGAGAGATAAAGAAAGAAAGAGGGTACAAAGTAAATATGGTGCTTGTCATTCAGAATCTGCAGTGGTTAACACTGTGCATTAACTTATACTTTTCATGAACAGGAAATTTTAAATCTGTCAGTATCATGCAGCCATGTTCTAACTTGGAGGTGAATACCATATGGAAATAACTGACTGTCTTGTGGTACTATATAGCTGGTGGCCACAGTTTAATTCAGAAGTAATGGCATAATGGCATGCGAATACAACAAATTTACGCACTTCTGTTACTTTGACAGAACCGGCCAGCAACAGCCACCCTCTACCCAAGTGTTAACAGTCCATCATTATGCAAGTCTAGAACTGTTGCATAAAAACAATCACAGCAATTTAGCTGCATTATATAAGGGCCTAAAAATGCTGTTCCTGCACACGCACACTCACACTCACTCACACATGCACACACACACACACGCACACTCATCATCCTCATCATCTCTGTATTGTACAACCAAGCTTAGTTTCATCCCGATAAAAACCCAAAATGATTTGAAGCTAAAATCTGTTATTTCCCCTACTGAAGTAGAGCATATCATATACTGTCACACATACACAGTTTTTTTATCATCATCTATCTGCACCATTTTCAATATGTTGAAAAGACAAAAGGTAAAGTATTCCATGTACACACCATAGAAGGATATCTGGGAGAAGAGGTACAGCTCCATTCATTTTTAACCACAGTGATAGAGGGCAGTGGTAAGTTAACTTCATGCCCATGCTGCTTTACCCCGAGAGAGCGAAACCCGCCCGTAGGATAGGAGCTTGGGTGTGCCCCACAGACCGTCTGGACATTTTACATTCAAGTTGTTACATTTTACACATTTTTACATGTCCTATATTCACTATTACCAGACAGAATATCACAATATACACACAGCAACACTGACATGCAAGAACACATTTCTTGTACATTTTGAATGTTTTTCCACATGGATCTATTCAGATGAGAGGACTTTTTAATGAAGGAGAATTTGTAAGCCTCAAGACAGTCCTTGAATGGAACATTGCGAGTACTGAAACAGGCAACATGACTACACAACTACTGGAGGAAATGCCTCCATCTGGTCATGCAGGCCTTCTCTATACCATACAGAATGTAAAATATAATTCACATTCATGCAGTTATCATGTGGAGAATCCTCTGTGATACCTAAGGCTGTTTGTGCACAAGCGTTTAAGTATACATATAACAGCATACTGCAGAACAAGCACACCCACTATTACAGACAACTGAAGGCTGCACATTTCTTGTAGTACGTAACTTCTTTACTTTCCAAATTAATTAACAGTACTTAACATTATTAAGATGGTAAGCAATATAACAATACGTACTTCAACACATATTTCACAATGTTAACTATTATGCGTGTGTTTTGAAGACAAATGAGTTGGGCTTTATACAGTTCTGTGACACTTCAGAAAAGTTTGAGAAAACAGGGCATAATACCTATGGTTTTAGCAGTTCCCTTCAAAACCTTTCAAATGCAGAATACACAAAACTACTGAAGACAATGCAGTATAAAATTCTTACCAGGACACAAGCTGTGCTCTCAAACCACCACCCTTTTTCGAACCAAGAACTTCCTTCTTCACGAGTGCGTAGGGATAGAGTACATCAATAGGAAATTCCACAAATACCGGACCTAAATAAATGAAAACCTTTACTTGCATACATACATATATACATACATAATATAAATATAAAAACAATTTTCATGTCTTCATTAATCCATATACAATAATTCCAAAGAATGAAGTTTTGTTCTTTTATAAGCCACGCGAGAAGTATTACAAACAGAAGACTTATTGGTGATGTGATTAAAAAAACATGAAATATTACAACAGCAGGGACCTAATAGTAATGCGGTAAGAGATGGGCTGACAATAGCTTCGAACTGTTAGTTCAAAACATAGTCAAATGACACCAAAAACTACTGCTGGAACACAGTGTATGTGAGGCATAAGAAAAGAGGGCAGCTGCAGCACAACACGACAGACACACCACACTGAGAGGTGTCATTACAACGTAAGGGCCAATTTAAACGACACTATGCAAATAAAGGGTAAACTTATCCCTGCCCCACTTATTCTGAACCATGGTGCTAGATGGGGGTGAGCTGTTAGACATGGAAAAAAACATAACCAATCCTCAACAGATCAACACATAAGCAAGTTATGTTTTTATGAAAATACAAGGAAAAGCAATTTTTTTGTTTTTTTGGACATAACATTTTGACAGAAAGTGTCTGTAACCCATTTGTCTACTAATGTGGAAGACTCAGTCTGACAAATTGAGTGGCTGGACGAACTGCCACCGCATGAGCCATACAAAAATAAGTTCAAAACATAACTAAAGATTCAAGTCTTCTGAGGTGCCATGTCACCTAATAATTAGTTAATGGATAACATGCATCAACATCCCACAACTTGAATCCTTATTAGCACTGCTGTTAGAATTTCAAACATCTCTAATATCTGCAGAACAATTACCTGGTGTACCAGATTGTGCCTCCTGTATTGCATACTTCAGAGAGGGAACGATATCCCGAACAGATGTGACGGATACGCAATATTTACAGACTGTGCGGAACAGAGACATCTGATCTATATCCTGCAAGGCACCTCTACTCTTAAGCATGCCAGCCGCAGCACCACCTACAATAAACACACATACCAGATAAAGACACAGGTTCATTATAATGCAGCCTTTCCAACCAAGCTGACTCAGTCTATAGTTTCACATTCCAATTCTCTGTCACAAACTTTATGAAGATAGAAGACTCAGTGATTATAAGCAATACACTAAAGAACATGAAAGAAGTGAAGCTGTCACACCTTACATTGAGGATTTTAAAAAATCCATCATAACATTGTAAGTTCAGTAATGATAATGAACCTCGATACTCAACCCAGACACTTTTCTGATATAAGTAAGAACGCTAAATGCGGCTTGGTTAGAGCCCCTGCTTTGTATTAGTGTCTAGTTATAATAGTATAATTTTTAAGTTTCATATCAGTTCCTTGTTCTGTACATGGCACAAAATAATTTCACTTTGCAAAGAATACTGTATACAGTTGCTACGGTTTTACCTTCACTAGCCATTCATTTTTTACGCTCGAATCTGGTGAAATTTTGCTACAGAAATTGCAGAAGAAGCAGAATGGTTTCAGGTTTATTCAGAAGGAAGTGGGAAAATCCAGTCCATCCCACTTGCACTTCAAACACTAACAAATGTAAACTGTTAAGAAGCCATATGTTAACATACAGATTAACAACAAACAATTATGAAGTGGCCTGTTCTTTTGGAAATACAGTCACCTGAAGAACTGCAGAAGTGAAATAAAGGACAGTTCATGACACACCAGATAGATCTATTTAACAAACTGCCACTCTTGGCAATTTCCGATAACGATAGCATGTATGTAGTCTGACATTTTAATTACAACCAGCTAAAACTCAAATAATTTGTTGGTGACTTTCTGGAAGATGCATTTGATGTGTCACTGTAACAAGTTCCTTCCATGGATGGTAAACGACACCCCCCTCCCCACCCCCCTACCCCCCAAAAAAAACAGTATTTCAAGCAATGTTCAGTTATGCACAGACAAACTGAACACTGATCAAAATATGAATCTGTTTTGTTGTGCACCACCTACTGTCCAAACAGTGGTACTAGGAAGTACTGGAATCTCTCGCCAGTTGTATACTACATGTCCACAAAAGCCCGAGACTGGTACATGTCCTAAGCCAGATTAAATGCAGCATATAAGTTCACCCCATTTCTTCAGTTCACCTCAATATCATTATCCCAATTACATCCAGGTGTTTCAACCAAAATTCGGTATACATTTCTACACTACTGCATGCAACCCATATATCTGTCCACTCAAATGTCCTTCATTTGACCACCCTAATACATCTGGCAAATATTAAAGAATATGAACCTGCTTGCTGTGCAATTTTCTACAGCCTTCCCTGTAGAACCAAGAATTCACAGCAGCACTCTCTCTCAATATGATCCAGCAATTTTGTTACATTTACTTGTGGGCAAACACAGATATAAATTCATAAGAATGTCATAATAAATACATAATTTAACTAATAAATATTTATTATATACCAACATATGCACAAATAATTAGTGTAAATTTATATTAAATTACTCCGACAGGTTTTGGTGTTAATACACCATCTTCAGGGAGTTTACAGTTGTGTCAGTTAAAGTTATGAATTATTAAAATGATAACATACAATAGAGTAACATGTTATGGTAAAATCTTGGTAAATATCGCCGCATATGTAATTCCAGGTTAGGTGTGTGCACGTTTACTCTGCAACATACACACACCTAACCAGGAATTACATGTGCAGCCACATTTACCAAGATTTTATCATAACAACATTACTACATTGTATTTAATCATTTCAATAATTCATAACTTTAGGTGGCACAACTTGTAAACTCCCTGAACATGGTGCATTAACACAGAAACATGTCACAGAAATTTAATATAAATTTACACTATTTATTTGTGCATATGTTGTATATAATAAACATTATTCAATATGCACAGTATGAACATAAAAGTACATAATTTAACTATTTAAACATTTGTATTTTATGGAAAACTTGTGCAGAAACGATAGTCATCAGTACTGTACGCAACATGAGACTACACATCATACAGGATTGCATCTGAAAATTCAAACTGGCTGGACCTTGTGTAAGCTTGCATAAAAGATTAAATGTCACATACCAATCAACAACACAGGTGACTCAGCAAGCTGAGCATTTTTCACTGCAGTGACAGTATTTGTGACACCGGGCCCAGCAGTTACTGCAGCCACACCAATTGTTCCTGACAATCTTGCCACTGCATCAGCTGCAAACACAGCTGACACCTGCACAAACATTAATTACAATGACCAATGAAGGCCTTCTGAGTTTTTATACCACAAAGTATGATGGGTCTGCTCTGAAATTTTGGTTCAGGTGCGGGTGACTGACATTCACCTGGACCAAATTCTGTCACCCTGAAGATGGAGACAGTACGTTCCTGAAAACGCTGGAACAAACCCACTACACTACATAGTGCAACAGGCCAAAAGACCACTGTCTCAGCAACAACTACCGTGAAAACCTGAAAACGAATACTACCATGATGATCACTGCAGCATAATTCGAAATAGGCCTAAAATTTTGTGAACACATATTTTGTTTTTCAACAGACACCTTCTGAAAATGAGACTTTGTGGAACCCAACACCACTAATTAAATTTCACATTCTAGTAAACAGTTTCCCCCCCGAAGGTGTCTCCACCTTGTCGTGGTGGGGGGGCTTGTGTGACTCTGTGACCCGGAGAGCTATGCTGGCAGTAGCGTAGCTACTGGTAGGGCCTCCCATGCCGGACAGGTCGAAGGGTAGAGCCCAGACAAAGAGAGACACCCTGGTCCTCCAGGTTGGGGGTTGGGCGTGAGGCTAACAACCTCACCCCGGA
>Ga0123355_10011858_pt1 | contig 13463 bp, 12 predicted proteins | sample TergutEmb28metaG_3_FD_89872 | JGI IMG/M metagenome (GOLD analysis project Ga0123355, IMG submission 89872) | Embiratermes neotenicus P1 segment gut microbial communities from Petit-Saut dam, French Guiana - Emb289 P1 | ecosystem: Host-associated > Arthropoda: Insects > Digestive system > Gut ...
GGGGTAACTAAAAGTTCTTTTATTTTCACCTCATCAGAAATGTACACACAATACACAGTAACATTTCCATCACAATGATGTTTGCATTCCTTTACCGCTTCTCTCTTGACTTCATAATATCTTTACTTGCTTCTCTTCTCCTCTTATTTATAGGATTTCTTGGGTCATAGATTTCAAACCAATCATCAGTTTTGGTACTTGCATCTTTGGCAAGTACAGGTGTATTGGATTCAAACTTCAACTGGTGGGTAAGCCTAGAAGACAGAATTATAAGAAAGGTATTACTTTCTGACAGCAGAACATAAAACTCCACCGAACACACTCCCTCTTGAGATGGTAGCAAGTCCTTGGCTGCTGAAGGAATTCCCATCACGAAATGGAACTTCAAGGTTCATTATTGTGTCTACAATATTCCACAACTAGTCCCTATCCTAAGCCACGTAAATCCAGTCCCTTCTTTCCCATCCCATTGCTTTAACATCCAAGTTAATATTATCCTCACACCTACACCTATATATTCCAAGTTGTCTCTTTTCTTAAGGTTTTCCAAACAAAACCCTGCAGGCATTTCTCTTGTCCACGTGTACAACAGGCACAGCCCATCTCATCCTCGATTTGATCGCCCTAGTAACTCCTGGTGACAAGTACACATCAGAAAACCCTCACAATGCAGTTTTCTCCAGCATCCTACTACTTCCCACCTTGTCAGTCCAAATATCGTCTTCAGCACTCTGTTCTCAGACACCCTCATTTATTATGTAAAGAACAAGTCTCCCACCCATATAAAATAAACACATTAAAAATAGCATTAAAATGTACAAAGGGGTGGTCTCCACTTGTGTCTTATCTATATCCTGTACAGCAGAACACATCCAATAGGTGGAAAGTTACTGGAAAAACCACACAGCATCTGAACATATGACCCAGAAATATGAACAGATTCCGCTTATAAAGCCAGAAACTTTTAAGATGCTCAGTGAGAGGTCCAGACTGTTTGGAGGACAATCAGACACCCTCCAGTACATGTGAGTGCATCAAGTACCGACTATACAGGCCACGTGGGAACACGTCTTGTCATGCAACATAACAACACCCTCTGTGAACCTGCTTGGGTCATTCCTCTTGAAGGCAGTAGCAATAAGGTCTCAGTAGGGTTCCACAACACCACCACATGTTGCTGGTGATGTGAGGGCCCCTGAATGCTAAAGCACCAAAGAGTTGTAGATTTTGGCCAGACAGAGATGCGAAGGTCCTAACAATGAACCAGGTTCAGCAGCACCTCTGGGAGTTCTGGGAGTGGAAACCCACTGGCTAATATGAGGTTTGTTCAAACAGTATCTGGATTGGAATTGTAGTGGTTAAATTGGGTGGGATGTGTTTGCAACCAGTCTTGACATGTTCGTACATGTCTTAGCAACTCATGATACAAGTTGCAAGTGGCTGTGTTTGCTCAGTTGGCTGTAGTAGGTCGCGGAAGTAACATGGGTGTTTATGTCATAGCGATTTTTACGACGTGTGAAAGTACCGAACAACGCATTTGCATCAAGTTTTGTTTTTAAAATTGGAAAAACCGCAACAGAAACGTATCAATTATTGCAGCAAGCATACGGTGAAGATGCAATGGGTCGTACACAAGTGTTTAACTGGTTCCGTCGATTTAAAGAGGGTAGAACCTCCATTGAAAGCGACCCCTGCTCGGGACAACCGTCAACATCGAGAAACGAGGAAATGATTGCTAAAGTTAGAACAATTGTTTGCAATAACAGGAGACTGACAGTACGAGAGATAGCGGATGACTGTGGGATCTCCGTGTGCTCATGCGATGCAATTTTAACTGACGATCTGCACATGAAACGTGTGTGCACAAAGTTTGTGCCGCATTTGCTAACAGATGACCAACGTGAGCAACGTCAGACAATCGCCTGTAATTTGTCTGAGCGTTCATGTGAAGACGTGCAGTTTCTTAAGAACATTGTGACAAGTGACAAGTCCTGGGTCTATGGGTACAACCCAGACACAAAACAGCAATTGTCACAGTGGAAGGGTCCCACATCTCCGTGACCAAAGAAGTGGCGCCAGGTGCGAAGCAAAACAAAGTTCATGTTACTGGCATTTTTTGATTCTGAGGGTATCGTACACCATGAGTACGCTCCTGATGGGCAAACAATTAACAAGGAATTCTACGTGGAGGTCTTGCGACATTTGCGTGAATCAGTTCACCGAAAATGATCGGAAAAATGGCAGGATGGCGAATGGATCCTGCACCACGACAATGCGCCCACACACACTTCACATTTTGTGCAGCAGTTTTTGGCCAAACACCGCACCGCTCAGTTGCAGCAGCCGCCATACTACTCACCAGATCTCGCACCGTGACTTTTTCCTATTCCCAAGGCTTAAGAAAGTTCTGAAAGGCACCGATTTGAGGCAACGGAGGACATCAAACAAAATTCAACGAAGACACTATTAGACATCCCGAAAGAGGAGTTCGCAAAATGTTTCCAACAGTGGCAGAAACGTTGGGCGAGGTATGAAGCTGCGGAAGGGAACTATGTTGAAGACAATTGGGGTTAAAACCCTGTAAGCCTTATCTACTTCATGTACTGCAGTCAGTCCGGATAATTTTTGAACAAACCTTGTATGGCAATGGCATGTATATCTCAGTGGCCATGAGAACTGATTTTAATGGCCTCTGCTCTTAGCAAGCGGTTTTCACTTGAGAAGTTCTGGTAAAATTCTTCTTTCTGAGTAGAAAAAGGCTCACCAGTCTTCGTCATCATCGTTTTCATTCCTATTGTCCAGCGTGGGGGAAGACTGTTCTCCTTCTTCATATGACTTTTCACTGGATTTGTCTTTTGCAGATGACAGCTTCTTTTGGAATTTTGCCAACATTGCCATAGTAAAATCCTCTCTTGAAGAACCTGAAGACACATCAGTTCAAATAGTGTAGTTGATCATAAACATTCAATTGCACTGAACTTCACTGTATACACCAAATATTGCAAGACATCATGATGAAGAAGTCTGATACTTGTAACACTTACTTTCCTTTTAAGCTTCAATCTACATGATGAAGTTAGCAACATTAATAACTACAGAATTTCTGTGCACAGCTAAATTATGGCAAGGCAATATTTATCACACTCCAGCACCAATATACATATCATAACCTGTGTAATGTAAATGTTAATGGTTGGCAAAATAAAAAGTATTAATACACACGAAAGAAATTTTAGGAATGCACCAAACTGTATATCAAGATATTACTGTATTAACAAAAGCAAACATAATTTCCTGTTACCTTTCTCAGGTATCTGACCCTTCAGCTGTTTATATTTTCTTTGTTCCTGTTTGTATGCCTCAATGGCCTCATTCTTCGGTACTTCATTATTTTGTTCACCCTCTCCCTCTTGTTTTCTTTCTGCCCTTTTCTTCTCGTCACTTTTTAATTCCCGTTTCAAGTCCCGTATTTCTTTGCGAATATCATCCCTGCCAAGAAAAATGTAACCACATCTCAATGAACAAATCAAATTAAACCTGAGAGGCATAAAAAGGATGCAGTAGACATAGTAAGGCATTTTAAAATTTTAATTACGTGCTTCTCCATTAGGGTATCATTGTGTAAAGGGGTCTGAACTAAAACAGAGACCTTTAAAGTTAGTCAACATGGAGTGTTGGAAGATAAGCCACCTGGTCAGCCATCCTCAGCTTACACCTGAGAACAATGCCCGAATGTCGGCATCCGCCGGCCGCAGTCCAAGGCAGTCTGCATGTAAACACGCTCAAGTGTTTATGGGCATGTCTAACAGCAGTGTACGGTGCATCCTGCATAGTGACCTGGATCTTCACCCATACAATTTGCAAATTATGCATTCTTAAAGAGATCGGGACAAAGAGCTATGCTTGCAATTTTGTCATCAGTTTCAGGGAATACTGTATGAAGATCCAGACCTGCCAAACAACCTTCTGATAATCAATGAGGCACATTTTCATTTGCATGACACAGTTAATAAGCACAGCTTACTATAATGGTCAGCTGCAAATCCTTACGAACTTCACCAATGCCCCTTTATGACCCAAAAGTTAGGTCTGGTATGCTGTTTGGTCCAGGGGAGTCACTGGACCCTACTTCTTTGAGGATGAATACAGACCAGCCATCACAGCACAGTGCAACATTATACAAAGATGATCACTGAATTTATAGCCCCAAAGCTTCCATGAAACCATGGCTTGTGGTCTCAACAAGATGGTGCTATGGCCCACATGGAAGTGATTAGCATGGCTGCACTTCACCGTCTGTTTCCACAGCAGGTGATTTCTCTTTTCGGTGATGTCTCATGGCCTCCTCCTTTGCTGGACCTAACAGCACCCGACTTTTTTATTTAGGGTCATTTGAAAAGTAAAGTGTACTGTAGTTGCCCTGTAGACTTAAATGCACTCAAACAAACAATACAAGATGAAACTGCCAATATTTCAGAAGAAATATTTTGAGAAGTTATGCGCAGTTTCACAACCCATGTGCACTGCTGCATTCGGGAGGGTGGTGGCCACCTAAGGCATTGTACACAAAAGGTGAAACAATGTAAAAGAATTTAAGCACAGTAGTAAATTTTAATGTGCTAAAATTGATATTAATTATTTTCAGTAAAATGTTATGTGTACTTATAATTAGTTCACTATTTCTGCCATGCCCTGATTCTTCTGAATAAATAATCCCCAATTCTCAGAGTAATATATTTATATTTATGGAGGGCTCAACAGGTGAAAACTAAGCTGATCATTCAAACTACAATACTACTCATCAGACATTTACATTAACCTTGGTGAATATGAGGTCAACACTTTCATCCCAAGCAACTTGGTGCTCATGTTTGTACACCAGACAGCTACTACAAAGCAGTAAAAATTAAAAATAAATTCTCCATCCTCAAGTCCTCAAAGGAAAAAGAAAGATCATTATCAACATTCTGATGGTCTACAGTTATGTTTTATCCCCGCAAAAATTATGATATTAAAGCATCTATAAAAAAATGCTCTGCACACAAAACCACTGAATAACAATGCCATGTCAATGCTTCCCAACTGATACCCTAATTCTTATCTCCATCTACACGTTAAAACCATTTTACTTCGTAAGATTTACGGTTCTCATGGCAGTGAACATCACAATTAAGTTACCCTAGTATATGGCACTGTGTACTCTAGTCAACAGGCGTGGAGTGGAGGTTAATATTAAAGTAGGTCTTACAGCAATAGGATGTGGAGCTAATTCACACGACTCATGACAGGTCCAATGCTGCACTTTCATGAACATGGCAATATAACTTTGGGTTTGACTTAAGGAAGACATTCTTACCCTGCTGAATGACTATCAACTGTTCAAGGGAAACAGAGTCTCATAAAATTATTTATTACTGTCCACAGCCATGGCAGACTGCAGTCTCTCTTACAAGGCAATTGCGGATTATATCAGCAATGCATATAACAGTTAAGTTAAATAATTAATGGATTTTAGCTTGCAAATTTTTTATAGAATGAATTAACAGGAGCCAAGTTCTATACTCAAGCATATGTTCAACACTTTGGATATAAAACACAAAAACACGTTACAAAATTTCACTCAGTATACTAATTATTAAGCAGCAGCAACAGTGTAGCTGTTATGGTAACTAAGTTACAGGCTGGATGATCCAAGTTTTGAACCCTGGTAGAAGCAAGTTATTTTTCTCTTCTTCAAAATGTTCTGACCAGCTCAGGGGTTTGCAGCCTCATATTTAGTGGGTTCCATGGTTTTTTCCTGAGTGTAAGGCAGTCGGAATGTGAAGCTAATTGCTTGCCACCACCAAGTGTCAAGGTTACAAATAAGTAGGGCTGTACATCTGCTCTCTAAATAAGCCTTCATGGTGTTGACAAGGACACTCTTACCTTCTTTGTTACACTGATTAGTAACCCCATAACTCAGATAAGGAAAAACTAAAATAATATAAAAATATAGTTACGCTTTTCTTCTCATCTCACTGTTGCTTTCATCTCCACCTGAATCCTCTTCTTCATTTTTACCTCCCTTTGGTCTCTTGGAACCAGATGGCTGTAAGAGTGAACTTCCCCTACCACTTTGCAGTTTCTTCTTTACTTTGTTAGCTTCATCACTGTAAAACAGGGAACTGCATTGCAATAAAATAAACTTAGATAGCAATAAGACACAAGTATAATAAAAATTCAAATAAAATAATGAATTTTGGAAAATACACACCATTATTTAAGCTGAAGGCATAACACGAAAAAAAATTATCAATAACCAATCATTTCTCATCAGTTTTTCTTATTTTGCAAGGAGAGATGAGTTTATATCACCAAATCTGCATGAATGTCCACAAAAATAGCCTCTGAATTAAAGAACAGATTTTCATATCTGGTATGATCATATCATACACGACAACTACTCTTCACGCTCCATACAAGGCAGAAAATGTCACAAAGCAACTACCAAAACCTGGTGCAAGGAGTTGGTTAGTTAACTAGGCCTACCTCTCTCTATCACAGATATTGTATCCTGTATCAACAACTTCATCTTCACTAAGGGGTGAGTCACTGTCACTTGAATGTAATGTCCGTTTATGACTTCCCTTGGTGTTCTCTGCTGTTTCAACAGCTGGCACTGCACTCAGGTTAGGATCATTCAGAATGTCATGTGTTGATTTGCTGCGCCCAGAGTACCTCCTGTTTGCTTCACTGCTTTCCTCCTCATCTTCCTCTGCTTCTTCACCAAAAGATAATAACTTGAAATTTCTATGAGGAAAAAATGTATAGATTTGTGTTCTGCTAGTTCCACCAGATACGGCATAATACAATATAGCACATCACCAAGCTGTACTTTTGCTTCTCTGTTTATATAACAACATCAAATATAAAGGTTACATACCATATTTACCCAGGTAAAAAATGTGAATTTCTTCCTACTTCAATTGTCTAAAAATGGTAGGAAACAAAGCAAAACAATTCACTGAGACAAACACTCACAATCCCAGTGGTACAATGTATTCATCTGTGTAGTTTCGGCTGTGTAGGTATTCAAAACACAATCATGTGTTGGTTTATCTATTACTCACAATTACATAGTGTCAGTGGAAAAAATGTAACTCACCATATAACAGAATCAAATTTTTCCCCATAAATTCAAGATCTGTACAATATTTTGGTCACTTTAATAATGCAGAGATGGTGAACTATTGACCCATTCAGCTGGTACCAGATATTCCAGACAGCAACTGAAGCCACATAATTTAACAGTTCACAAAACCACATATTTTTGTGTAAATTAAAATCCAGAGAAAGAAAAGTACAACATTATATTCCATTTCTGATGTTGTTTATTACCAAATACTTTCATCTGAGAAGTAAATAAAATGTGACTTAAGCAGCCATCTCACAGAGAAAAAGTGTACTGTTTATGTCCCTTCTTGAACATGCACAAGCCAAGAATTACATATGTGTTAAATATCAGAGGCAGACATTCTGTTAATTCCACCAATGTGGTGCTGAAGCAACAATGACTGGCAACATTTCCTCTTGATTCTTCACTCACAATAACAACTTCTAAATAAAGAATTCTTGTGCAACAGAATTCCTACATTTCAGACCCAAGAACTGTCACATATAAATTAATTTTATTTGTTACTGTTACTTTATTATGCTGTAATAAATTACAAGGTCATGAGATACATGAACAGAGAAGACTATAACAGGTATACGTTATGGCCTTTCAACGTATACTCGTACATTTTCTGGAGTAACTGATGACAATCACAAGAATCCTTCGGCACAATACCCAGCTCCCTGCTAAGTACGTCCCAGTGGTTAAGTCAGATGTATTGCCTCCATACTAATCCACTTTTGCTGCTATGCAAAATGTGTAACTGGCATTACTCTGTACATCACTTAATAAAAATTTTCTTCAACTGGATCAGCAGAACATAAACCTCCCTGTATGCAGAGTTAATAGAAATTTAATAGAATCTTACTTGACTCCAGCCTTCTTTTCCTTTTTGCTTTTTCCCACTTTGTCTTCCTTTGTATCAAGACGTGTCCTTGGTACAATATCAGGAAAAGGATTATATAGAATTTCTGCTTTTATTATCCTCTGTGGATACAGTGGCCTTTCATCCTGTAAAATGAAATGGCAAACATCAAAATGCTAAGTGCATTTTACCCAAAAAAAATCATCACAGATCTCCATAAACTAGCCTCAGTGAATTCTAACCTTATTAACAAGTGCATCCTCCAATTTCAACATGTTGAAAATAGTCTCACCAGAGACTTTCCCAAAGATGGTATGCTTGTTCTGCAACTCAGGAGTTGGACCCAATGTGAAGAAAAACTGTGACGCATTGTCATTTGGCCCTGCATTGGCCATGGCCAGGAGGCCTCGTCTGTTAAATCGTAAGCGGGAATGGAACTCATCCTAAAACAAGTATGAATAACACTTGCTGTAACATAAATTTAGATCGTATATACCACAAATTTCATCCAGTTTAAGCAACTCAACACAAATCACTTCCTCCACCAACAGCCATTATATGCGTAACGGGTCTGTTCTTGAGGGTCTGTTTACTTTAAGTCTTATACTGGTTAAGTTAAACTTCTTTAGTTTAAGTCCAGCCAAATGCCAGGTCAGAGGTGATGCATCAAGAGCAATGATCTAGTATGTCCTATGTGCCTTCATGGTGTGCACAGGGTCAACTTCCCCCTTCACTTCCTTATCCCTACTCGCACACCAAAATGTTCTCACAACAGACAGATGGTCATTATGAGCAGTCTGCAACACAGAGGTGAGAAGTTGAAGGTAGAGCAGAGTGGGGCAAAGATATGACCTAGGTCATGAGTCAAGTAGTACAGGGAGATCACTATTTCAGAGGTAACATACACCTCAACTACAACTACATACTAGATGACTGGCACCTACCCCAGGCTTACAGAAAGGAGATAAACCAAAAAGAGTACTGAATAGTTATGAAATGATGACTGGCATGGAAAAACAAAGGTTACAAGATAAATTTGCATTTGTGCACCTCTATCCCACTTACAATGAAATTTAGAATTTGTGTTACAAGGGTAAATGTTGGTATTAGTTGAGAACTGTGGTCTTCTGGGTTATTACACAGCAAGTAGTGGTAATTACAATTACTTGCTGCATTATAACCCAGAAGGGCACAGTTCACATCTACTTCACAGGAGAAGCCTAAAAAGACATTGGTATTAGTTTGTAATTAATACTGTTTCACTAAAACCTTGAATGGATATCCGTAGATTGACTCTCCTCCTGTGCCAATGCCAGTTGGGTCTCCACCTTGAATGATGAAACCTTTCACAACTCTGTGGAATATTGTGTCATTGTAGTACTCCTCCATGCATAACTGCACAAAATTTCGGCATGCTTTTGGTGTTTCCTTCGACCATAATTCTAAGTCTATATCACCAACTGTAGTTTTCAGCAACACCTATAAACAATAAATCATTTTATTCCTCTGTCAATTTAATCGTGCTCTCTTAAACGTATAGCAGCAGCTTCACAGCAAGGACTTTACAATGGTAGTGGATTTTTTCATGTGTGTGTCAGTGTCAAAAGTCACAGGGTGAAGGAATGATTGTGCCAGAAAATGGGTGTGTCTTCGTTTAAGGCATTTCCCAGAATCTACAGGGAATGACTGAGAAAAACTTCAATACTGGAGTTTCAGAGTCTAGAAATGAACCAAACAGTTCCAAAATATGAAGCAGGACTGCCAGCTACCCAACAATAATATTTCCTACAATGAATCAACACTGTATGTGTGTGTCACCGTTCCCGGAGAAAAGGGCATACTGTGTGCGATATTGTGTGCTGTGAAAGAAATATTTTGTATTTTAACATGAATGAGAAAGCATGTCCTAATTCTCATTATTACGCACATAACCTAGAACAACTATTCCACGGATATACAACTAACACATACACACCTTCCCATTAGTTGGGGGTTCTTGAATATATATGTTACTCATTGTTTATTATTTAAATTACGAACAGCTAATGCACATGTTCCCAACTAGCTAGTAACGTATACCTCACACTAGACAATTGCCTTCCCAAACACACACTTCTCGATTACTGCACCCGCCACATTCATTCCACTCTTCTCTACCACGGATACGAGCTATTCTTCTTCGTTTTGAGCTCTAATCCGTGATGGGTCGAAAGCAAATCATTCTAATGTAACTTACGTATTCCTCTTTTTCACACCCCTATTTAAACAATAATACTATGTAAGAGGTAAATTTGGCCCTGCTGACGCTCTGAAGTCATACTGGGGGAGCAGAGGTATAGCTCCACTCATTCTTGACTTCGGTTGTGTTTGGAAGTGAGCGGACAGCTTCACGCCCCGGCCGTTTTACCCTCGATAAGGAATCCCGCTACCCATTAAATAGGAGGTTGGGTAGGCCCCCAAAACCTTTCTGAAAGTTGTGGAGGAGAAAAAATTCCAGTTCAGTCCAGCCCGTGTCCTAGTCATTTTACAAACTACGCAATCCCGGAATCAAATTGTCATCTCCTCTTAAACATACGTGTGCGAACACATTTTAAATATGCATGTGAGAACTAACTCCACAATAAACATTTTACTGTTCCTTAATTTTCCCGCATACTATTTGAATCAGGGAGTCACACCAACGTGCAAAGGGAAATGCGCGTACTTACCCTTGGTTAACCTGAATGTGTGAGTGTGCAAAGATTCGTCGAGAAAGCAGGGTTGAAGTGTAGGGTACAGAATAACGTAGCACAGATAAATACGGTGACACGCATTTGTACTCGTAAATCCTTTTCGGTAGTATGGCCGATAGAGATGAATTGTTATCTCAGTTTACAGATGTGACAGGGGTAGATGCAGAGAGAGCAAAATTCTACCTTGAATCAGCGGCATGGCAGTTGGAGGTGAGGCAGTACATAATGCAAGTCGTAAATGACAAACACAATGTAATGCAGTGAAACCTGCCTATAACGGAACAGCAAGGGGCCTAATTTTTCCGTTGTGTGCAGGTACCGTTTCATACAGGTACTTGATATTAAATTAAAGACCTTTTACAGTCAGGTACTCATACATTTCATCGTCTTGTGTAAAAGGTTTACATTGCTATTCCCAGTAATTAAGTAGTGCGGAATTATTTTGGGTTTGTGAAAATTATGAAAACCTGAAGTTTGTAGTGCACCAAAGTAATCTTGTTTCGTCAGCGTTTGTTGTGTCCACTGTTTGCTGCAGCCAGGCACCTGCGTATTGCTTTCTGTTGATAGTACCCTTGATCACATAGCAGTTGACATTTTAGCTACAGTGAATTATATATTGAGTTTATTTGTATATTTATTAGAGGATTGCAACTGCAAGATTTGACTTCTTAGCATCACAAACACCAGTTCCCCCATGATAATAATTTTACTTATATGTAGGATTTTTATGTAACACATGGTATGAATACAAGAACCTAACCTTATTAAAATTACAATGCTGAATGTAATGGAAATTCTTTGACATGTATTATGCCTTGGTGTCATTATTGAGCTTTTGACGTTTGACTCTACAGTTAACAGTTCTTGTAAGTATTCACACAACATTACATTGAAATTAGTACCAAACTTTCTGTTCTCATGTTTGGATAATCTTGCACATATTTAAATGGTTCTACTCATTTCTGTTGAGTATTTTGGAAATAATATTTCATTATACAGAGTTTACAGCTTAAAGCTAGGTTGGCAAAGTTTACCGTGAGAGATTCTCCTCTCCTGTTTATTTTTGTAGGTTGCATTAGCTAGCTTTTATGAAAATGATGGTGAAGATAATGCAGTTGAGGAAGAAGAGGTAGAATCACATGTTGAGGAACTTCCAGTACAACCACTTGCATCTCATCCAAAAGTACAGCCACAACCAAAGTCTGGAGGCGTGTTCTCTGCAAGGTATATTATGATCAGTATTTACTAATTAGTGCAGTCAGTAAAGTGAGTGGCTGTGGACTGTGTAGCTAAGGTTCAGTTCCTGGTAGCAGCAAGCATTTTTCTGTATGGCTTCTGTCCAGTGGGTCTGCAGGATAAGGTGGGTAGAGCAAGAAGCTAACTACATTCCTCTAGTTTGAGTTTAGTACATAGAACTTTTAGCCCCATGCTCCCATACAACTTAATGGCATGGTATGGAAGCACAAGGATGGCAGTGTCTGTACTGGCTTCTCACCCAGTTGACTGTTCTGCTGTACCCAAGTGTACCCACTGTCTAAAGGGACAGTGTGCCACATACATTGCCAGAGCAGTGCCACGAATAATTTCACTTGTACATGCCACACATATTTACAATTACAGTATTAAGACTGTTTCCTACTATACTTACATATGAAATTTGCATAGACTGAATTACAGACCAACATTGATTTCTTCATTTTCTAATGAATGATTGTTGAGTTGTTAAGCTAGAACAGTATCACCCACTTCTACAACTTCACGGTAATGTATTTTCTATGTGTAATACTTTTATCTGGTGATTTACACCAGGTTTGGTACACTGGCCAGTCTGAATAAAAATGATGGGAGCTCTGATGAGGAAGAAGGCCAAGCATTCTATGCAGGAGGTTCAGAACATAGTGGACAACAAGTCCTTGGTCCAGGGAAAAAGAAGAAGGACATAGTAGCTGAGATGTTCACATCTGTGCAAGAGTAAGTTGTGACAGAAGCAGAAACTTGTAAATTATTTAGATACTCTTAAAGTTTACAAAAAAATTTACCATGCTACTTGTTCAACACAAGCAAAAAATTATCCACTTGTCACTTAGTCCATTGTCTTTGCTTCTAATAATCGTTTGGGTATGGCACCAATTCACAGTGGTAAAAATCACCACTATTTCAGACAAACTTGCTGTTCACTCTTTCACTGGCAAAGTAGCACTGAAGGAGGCAATGAGTTCTTTGAAAACATTCATAAACTCTATTTCCACACACTGTGATACTGAAGAAGCCTCTCCAATGAATATGGACCACTCTAAAATGCAGTTGGCATGCACTCCATGTAGTTTTTTTTAATTACCATGTTTAACACCAAGATTGCCTTGACTTAAAAATATCTAACAGAATTTGGACACTTCACAGGAAGACAGTTTGACATTTAATCATTTTTATCCTTGATAATTTTTAATGCTTTTAGGTAATAATGCTCACAACATAAAAATCTAAGTATGAAAAAAGTGACTGAAATAGCGCGATTTGATCAATGGTTGAATGAGGAAGACAGCTGAACTGAGCAGTGTAGAGAGGTTGACTCTGACCAAAGATATAAGCATTCAGAATTTGTGTCAAAATGGTAGCAAAGTAGCTGAATAGTAAAAAAATTTGCTTAGGCTGTAACTCCATTGTTTTGTTGCTTTCCATTTGAAAAAAAATTGGTTAAATTAATTGTCAGACC
>Ga0123355_10011860_pt1 | contig 13462 bp, 14 predicted proteins | sample TergutEmb28metaG_3_FD_89872 | JGI IMG/M metagenome (GOLD analysis project Ga0123355, IMG submission 89872) | Embiratermes neotenicus P1 segment gut microbial communities from Petit-Saut dam, French Guiana - Emb289 P1 | ecosystem: Host-associated > Arthropoda: Insects > Digestive system > Gut ...
AGAAATAATCAACGACAAATCATTGCTTGCGAAATCTGCGGACGTTGAGCAACTCTCAGATATTATCGTTCATCTTTTAGACAATTACGAAAAATGCGTATCAGTTGGACGATATAATTATGAACGTGCGTCTAAAAGTTTTGCAGTTGAAAAAATGATTGCTGATTATGAGGAAGTTTATAATTACTATTCGGGTCGCTAAAAAACCATTATAATATGGCTTGAAAAGAAAGCAATGGCTTCATGGATATATAAAATTTATTTAAGGAAGGTGCGTTTTATGCCGAAGTATCTTGTTTTGGGAGGCGGAGGATTTATGGGAAAAAATCTGGTTCACGCGCTTGCCACTTTAGGGGATGTTGTGGTTTTTGACAGGGAAATGCCATCTGAATTTGCAAGCAATGATAAACTTGTTTGTAAAACCGGAGATTTTGTCAACATAACTTCCTTTGATGATATCTTAGAAGGAGTAGATGTTGTTTATCATCTTATTAGTACCACTTTGCCATCCGAAGGCACACAAAATACACCTAAAGAAGTATCGGAGAATGTATTGCCGATGGTACATCTGCTTGAAAGCATGAAGCGTTGTAGTGTGAAGAGAATTATTTTCGCTTCATCCGGAGGAACTGTTTATGGCGATACGGATGGACATATTAACAAACCGAACGATTCCTTATCTCCTATATGTAGCTACGGTTTGCAAAAACAATTGATTGAAAATTGTTTGATGTATTATAATCGAGCAGGTGATCTGGACTGTAAAATCGCTCGTATTACCAATCCATACGGACTTGGGCAACGGGTTGATAAACCACAAGGCATTATTCCCATACTAATATATCGCTTGCGAAACAATATGCCGATTACGATTTACGGTGACGGTACAATTTCACGTGACTTTATATATATGGAAGACCTTATCAGCGCTCTAATCGCATTGAGTACATATAACGGTAAGAAAAATATATTTAACTTTGGCTATGGAGAGTCATTTTCTCTTAACTACATTGTCAATGCAATAGAGCAAATAGCCGCTGCTAAATTTACGGAGGTATACTACCAGCCTTTGCGAAAATTTGATGTACCGCATGTTAATGTCAGCATAGAAGAAACGATTGCCGAGCTTTCTTGGAAGCCTCAAATCACTTTAGAGATGGGAATAGAACGAATTGTCAGGAAAGGTGGATATAGAAATGAGAGCATTTGAAAAAATATTATCGTCTATAGGGCTTGACCACACGATTGAAAATTGGGAATTGCTCAATTATGAACTTGTTAAAAGCAATCATGAACTTTTGGACGTGGTACTACCATTTCCTCCAATTGAACTAATCAATCTTACATCAGGGCTAACTGATAATTTAGATTTTGCCAAACATGGTGTGGATATTTTTTCAGCACTCCGTAGAGCATGCCCCAGAGAGATACTCTCCTTTTCAAAAGTACTTGATTTTGCCTGCGGTTGTGGGCGGGTGGCACGTATGATGTACCCACTTTCCTGTTCTGAGTTTCATGGAGCAGACATAGATCAGTCGATGGCTGCCTATATGACTAAAGCATACCCGAAGATGAACGTGGTTCATACAAAGCCAAACCGTCGCCTGCCTTTTAAAAAAAATTATTTTGACTTGATTTATTCAATCTCCGTTCTTTCCCATACCTCGGAAGAATCGCAAGATTTAATTCTAAAAGAATTGAGCAGGATAACATCGCCCGATGGTATTTTGTTGATTAGCGTACATAGCGACCGAGCAATGGAGCGAACAAGTGAACAAAAAATATTTGACATGTTAGGTGTAGACAGGGGATTGTTTGAGCTTGCGCAAAACGATTTTTACAATAACCGTCATGCATTTATTCTGCAACAAGGGCATTTGACCACACGAAAATATCGTTACGGCATAACATTTTTATCAAGTGGATATATACATTCGCATTTTTCAAAATGGTTTAACGTTCTTGATATCGTAGATGGTGCAATTCATGACTTTCAATCTATAGTCGTTTTATCCCCCAAAAAGTAAAAAGAGTTAACTATTAATTGTAAACTGTCTGACAATAAAACCAGTTTGAGTTTAAGGCGGCCAGTCAAAGTGAAGGCGAAAGGTGCATTGCATGAAGCGATTCAAAAATGTCGTTAAAAAGATCTTTAGACCTATATACAGAAAAATTATGAATAGAATTATTGTTGAGCTTGACCAGTCAGTTACCGCAAAAATGAATTATGAACTGACATTATTGCATAACAAGATGACCAACATGCACACTAGCATGCATGATCAGATGACGGCTGAAAGTCATGCGCTGTTGAGTCAGATTAAGTGGGTTGAAAATAAGATAGAGGCTCAAAATGAAATTGCCGCTGTTAACACAGCTACATTTAAAGACTATCGAAACTGTCATGTGGGAAAAGAAGTCGTAATCGTTGCCACCGGACCATCGTTGGACGATTACCAACCAATAGAGAATGCTATTCATATCGGTGTAAATCGTGCGTATAAATCAGAAAAAGTGAAATTGGATTTTCTTTTTGTACAGGATTTTAATAAGATTTTAATTGAAAAATATGGCGAACAATATTACTATGATTACATTGAGGATATTGAGAATGAGAATTGCACTAAGTTTATCGGCCGTTTCCCTAAATATTTTCCATATAGTTTTATACAGTTGCCTGAGGGCATGCTTTTTAGAATGAACGCATCGGAATACTTTGTTGATCCGTCACCGGATAAATTTATATATGAAAACATCTGTCTCCACCCTCTTATGGATTTCAACAGCGTTGTTTTTCCAGCACTGCATTTTGCTTTATTTACGAACCCAAAAGTTATTTATTTGGTGGGATGCGATGCGAGCGACCAAGGATACTTCTCTGGAACATTAGGCGGAAAAATGACAATAAGTAGTGTATATACAGACGATACAATATCAAGGCTGATGGAAGGATATCACAGGGTAAAAGAATTCGCAAAACAGGCTTATCCGGAAACGGAGATCGTGTCTATTAATCCCGTGGGTCTTAAGGGGCTGTTCAAAGATGTTTATACCACATGAAGTGTAGAGAGTGACTAGAATTATGAAGAGAATTGCAATAATTACCGCCAGAGGCGGCAGCAAAAGAATTCCGAGAAAAAGCATAAAGGAATTTTGCGGACAGCCCATTATAAAATATTCGATTGATGTTGCTTTGGCATCCGGTATTTTTGATGAAGTGATGGTATCAACGGATGATCCGGAGATCGCGTCAATATCAAAAGCATACGGAGCGAAAGTGCCGTTTATGAGAAGTGAGGAAACGTCCTCTGACCATGCAAGTACAGCGGATGTGATTGAGGAGGTGCTGCAAAGTTATAAAGATATGAATATCGCGTTTGATTATGTTTGCTGCATTTATCCAACGGCACCTTTTATTACGCCAGACAAACTTAAAAAGGCTTTTCAGCTTTTACAGCAAGAAGAAGTAGAGTCTGTGATTCCTGTTGTACAATACTCTTTTCCACCGCAAAGGTGTTTTGTTATCAACAATGAGAAATTGGAATACAAGTGGTCGGAGTACGCAAATATGCGCTCGCAGGATTTAGAACCGATTTACCACGATTGCGGCCAATTCTACTTTATAAAAACACGGGCATTTATGCAAGAAAGAAGCATGGTTACGCAAAATACTGCGCCCCTGATTATGCCTGAAACAGAAGTGCAAGACATTGACAATGAAGCGGATTGGGAGATTGCAGAAATGAAGTATAGGGTCATGAAGTTAAAATAAGTACAATAAAAACAGCTATTGCTTTACAGGTTTACGAAATGCAAAAACAGGCTTACATTTTCACTGAATGCGGTTCTCAAATCGGATATGGACATCTAACCCGGTGCATTGCGCTGTATGATGAATTGGTCGCGCTTGGCGTAGAAACGAAATTTGTTTTAAATGCAGACGACAATTCGATTGCACAGGTGTTAGAAGAACGCAATTTTGTGCTGGACAACTGGTATGATGACCCATGGAAAGCAGTAGGAACAAACGTAAGCAATGAAATATACGCGATTGTAGATTCTTATATTGCCGAAACAGAAACATATGTAAAGATATCAACACGTGTAAAACATAAAAACGGTATCGCACAGGCCATTTACATGGATGATACAAATAGGCTGGCGTATCCGAGCGGGATTATTGTCAATCCGTCATTTTTTGGTGAGGATTTGAATTACAACAGGCGAGAGGATCAAATATATTTGCTTGGCGCTCAATATATCATCTTGCGAAAAGCGTTTTATGATTTGCCGAACACAACGATACGAAAAGAAGACAACTTGAAAAATATTTTGATTGTGATGGGTGGAGCCGATGTAAAGAACGTGACGCCTAAAATAATGAAAGCATTGAACGATTCTACAGGGTTTGAAGATTGCATGAAACATGTTGTTATGGGCAAAGGTTTCGATAACATTGATGAAATAAAAAATCAAGAAACGAAGTTTACAAAGCTATATGATAGTCTCAACGCAAAAGAAATGAGAGATTTAATGCTTACTTGTGATGTGGCGATATCAGCAGCAGGTCAAACGGTACACGAATTGCTTGCGACTCAATTGCCGTTTGTTTGCATAAAAGTCGTGGACAACCAAGCCTATAATGTCAAAGGATTGCTTGAACATGGGATTATTGAAAAATACTTTGACTTTGAAAGCAAAACAGACATGCAAATCAGTAAAGAGCTTGAAAAACTTCCTGAGATGTTGAAATCATTATATACGGATAACAAAACAAAGGATGCGGTTTTGATTGAACACGGAGCTAGAAATATCGTTCATGAGTTGATCAACGAATCTGATTCAAATAACTTGTAGATGTGGAGCGAAATGTATGGATATGATGAATTATCCTTTTGATAGCAATGAAATACTCAGACGAAAAAAATCGCTCAAACGGAAGCTTCTCGAGAAAAGCGATTTGATTGAGAAGCGGATCGCCATCGTAAGCGGTGCTACTGTGGGGGATATTAAGGACATTTTAGAAATTTTCCTTTTGAACTTTGGCATTAATCCTCAATTTTATGTAGGACAATACAATCGATTTTATGAAGACATCATGTTCGAGAATCAAGAACTCGCAGACTTCAAACCGGAATTGATTTATATTCATACTTCGATGCGCAATCTTACAGACAATACTTTGTCGGATAAATTGCAAGCGGTTTGGGCAAAAGTCAAAGAGGATTTTTCGTGTCCTGTTATTCAGAATAATTTTGAATTGCCTCGATACGCGTCCAATGATGATTGTCGTGAAATCAACCGCTTGAATATTAAAATAGCGGATTACGCAACGGAAAACAGTGATTTTTATATCAACGATATTCAGCATTTATCCGCTTGCATTGGGCTTGATCAATGGTTCAATGAACAAGAGTATTTTTTATACAAATACGCTTTCAGCGTGAGCGCAATTCCGTTATTTTGCTACAACATCGCAAAAATCATCAAATCAATCTATGGCAAAAATCAAAAGTGCCTCGTCCTTGATTTGGACAATACGCTTTGGGGTGGAGTGGTTGGCGATGTCGGTGTGATGGGTATAGAGCTTGGTATGGAAACCGCGCTCGGTGAGGCATACATCGCTTTCCAAAAATACGTAAAGACGCTGCATGATCAAGGCATTATTCTGGCTGTATGTTCAAAAAATGACGAGCAAATCGCAAAAGACGCGTTCAGCAATCCCAATCTTATCCTTCGCCTTGAAGACATTGCGGTGTTCTACGCGAATTGGGATAACAAAGCGGACAACATCATCAAAATTGCTGAGCAGTTAAACATTTTGCCGGAGAGCATGGTTTTCATTGATGACCATCCTGCTGAACGCGAATTGGTGCGGAAAGCATTGCCGGAGGTTAAAGTCCCCGAAGTCAATTCGGTTGTGGATTTTATAGGGCAAATTGAGGGCGCGGGATATTTTTATGTCACGAATCTATCGAATGATGATGTAAAGCGCAATGCGTATTATGCCTCCGATGCAAAACGAAATGAAGTAAAAAATACGTTTGTTGATTACGGCGAATATTTGCACTCCTTACAAATGTCAAGCGAAATACGACCATTTGACGCCGTGCATTTGGACAGGATAACCCAACTGATCAACAAGACAAATCAATTCAATCTAACAACGAAACGATACAGCCAAAGCGAAATGCAACTCATCGCGGCGGACTCAAGCCATATTACCCTTTACGCGACGCTTGAAGACAAATTTGGCAGTAACGGCATTGTTTCTGCTTTGATTGGAGAAATCACCGGAACAACGCTGCACATTCGCTCATGGGTGATGAGCTGCCGAGTATTTAAGCGCGAATTGGAGTATGCAATCTGTGATGTTTTGGTTGAAGTTTGCAGGGAAAAAGGGCTAGAAAAAATAATTGGATACCATTTCAAAACAGAAAAGAACGCATACGTATCCACTTTATTGAGTGATTTAAAATTTTGCAGGATTTCGGATGAAATGTGGGAGCTGAACTTAATGAGTCCATATGTAAACAAAAATCAAAACATTACGATAAGGATGGGAAAAAATGATGGATAAATTGAACATAATACAAGATGTTTTTCGCGATATTTTTGATGATGAGGGCCTTGTTTTAACAATCGATACATCACCTGATGATATTGAAGACTGGGACAGTTTTGCCCAAGTGACGATTGTATTGGCTTGTGAATCCGCGTTTCAGATTAAATTTGATTTAAATGACATCGCGAAGATAAAAAATGTGGGAGACCTCTTGGAAACAATTGACCAGAAGTTAAACAAGGTTGCCCGAATGTAGCATTTTTAATGAGCAGGTATATTGGCATGATTGAGCTTGTAGAGATTAAGGAGGAATGAGTCATGGCAGAGAATTACAATGTATTGGGCGGTTCAACGCAGAAAGAAATATCAACAAGAAAAGAGTTTGCGGAATTGTTTTCCGGAGGGGGAGATATACCGGACAGTGAGCGGTTGAATAATTTAGGACTGTACATGAGCCGCCAAAACTTGTCGCGCATGCTCTTTATGCACGAGTTATACTTAAAGATTATCAACGTACATGGTGTGATCGTTGAGTTTGGTGTGCGTTGGGGACAGAACCTGGCATTGTTTCAAAATTTTCGTGGTATTTATGAGCCTTTTAATTACAACAGGAAGATTATTGGCTTTGATACATTTGAGGGATTTGCATCCTTGGACAAAAAAGATGGTGATGGAGAAATCATGCGAGAAGGTTCTTATGGTGTATCAAGTGGATATGAAAGAGTACTGGAGCAAATTCTTGATTACCATGAATCTGAAAGCCCGATTTCACATATTAAAAAATATGAGCTTATAAAAGGCGATGCCACCATTACTGCAAAGAAATATTTTGAGGAAAATCCGCATACGATTGTTGCACTAGCTTATTTTGATTTTGACATTTACAAGCCAACGTATGAATGTCTCAAGGTAATAAGCGAGCATATTACAAAAGGTAGTGTAATTGCTTTTGACGAATTAAACTGCAAGGTGTTTCCGGGTGAAACAATCGCCTTGAAAGAAGTTTTTGGGTTGAGCAAATATGCGATTAAACGGACACCGCACAATCCATTGATTTCATATTTTGTGGTGGAGTGAGCAGTTATGTATGATGATGTGATATTAAACGAATATGGATTTTATACATTGAAAAATCTCCCGACAGACGAAGAGCGAGAAGCGTATTATAAGGATCAATATTATCAAACGGATTCTGCCGGCTATACTGTTCATTACACGCTGCAAGAGATGAATATGTTCAACGCAAAGCTTGAGCAAAAGCTTTTGCTTGTGGATGAACATTTATGCGAGGGGAGACGTAATTACGCATTCCTTGACATTGGTTGTGGAGAGGGATTTGCAGTTGCTTTTTTCAAGCAGAAAGGTTTTTCTGTGTTAGGGCTTGATTACAGTAGCGCAGGGCTTAAGAACCATAATCCGGATGTGGTAGAAGATGTCATGATTGGTGATGTATATGACAGCATCGACGACTTAATCAATAGAGGGAGGCAATTTGATGTTATCAATATGGACAATCTATTGGAACATGTTACAGATCCACTTGCGCTGCTTGAACAAACATACAGTCTGATGCAAGAAAATGGAATCGCCATCATCAAAGTTCCAAACGATTTTTCCGTATTGCAACAATATTTCATTGAAAATGGGATTATGGACAAGCCGCATTGGATCGCGCCTCTGGATCACATTTCATATTTTAACAAGGACGGATTAATCAATCTATGCAAAGTCGCCGGGCTGGAGTGTGTCGATTTTGCAGGGGACTCTCTTGTTGAGTTTTTTGCATTGAATCCGGATACAAATTATTTTAAAAACAAAAGTGTTGGCAAGTCATGCCATTTGGCGCGTGTAGCGCAAGAAAATATTTTTCACGATGTATCGCCGGAAAAGACATTGAAATTGTTGCGAGTTTTTGGTGAGATGGGCATAGGACGACAAATGACTGGGGTATTTAAAAAGCAGGCAATCAAATAAAAAAGGGAAGACATATGAATGATGTGAACAAAGTGAATTCTTATTCGAGCAAGTACAGCTGTCGCAAGCTTGAAGCAGCTGATTTGGAAAATGTAATGCGTTGGCGTATGTCCCCGCATGTGACAAAATTTATGAATACAGACCCTGTACTCACATTGGATGAACAAATGCGGTGGTTTGAGAAATTAATCGCTGCGGGCGAATATTATTATTGGATGATTGAAGTGGACGGTATTTCTTGTGGCGTGATCAATCTTTCCGATATTGATAGGACAAACAAGCGCTGTACGTGGGGGTATTACGTTGCAGAGAAAAAGTTGCGCTCTTTTGACTTTGCAGTGTCATTGGAAATGAGCTTGTACGACTATGTTTTTGATCAAATGGGATTGAACAAAGTGACCGGAGAGAGTTTTTGTTTAAACACAGTAGCTATAAAAATGCATGAATTATGCGGCTGCAAAACAGAAGGGGTTCTCAGGCAACATGTTTTTAAAAACGAACAGTATTACGATGTATGTGTGCAATCTATGCTTGCAGAGGAGTGGCGCAATCTTCGCCATGGGTTTGAATATCAACAGATTGACTTTGCGTAAAGAAAGAGGTGAGTCCGTATCAATACATTTATAATCGCTGAGCTATCAGCCAATCATAACCACGACATTCATATTGCAAAACAAACAATCAAAGCTGCGAAGGAATGCGGCGTCGACGCTGTGAAGTTGCAGACCTATACACCGGACACGATAACGATTGATTGCGATAAAGAGTGGTTTAGACTTGCCCACGGCACCATTTGGGATGGGACTACGTTTTATGAGCTGTACACGCAGGCATACATGCCTTGGGAATGGCATGAAGCGCTTTTTGATTATGCAAGAGAACTTGGTATCGAGATTTTCTCGACGCCTTTTGATAAAACAGCGGTCGATTTTTTAGAGAAATTCAATACACCGAGGTATAAAATTGCATCCTTTGAAATTACGGATACTCCACTGATTGAGTACGTGGCGTCAAAAGGAAAGCCAATCATTATTTCGATTGGAATTGCAACGCTTGAAGAAATCGAAGATGCAGTTCAGGCATGTAAAAATCAAGGAAACAACAAAATCACCTTATTACAATGCACATCTGAATATCCCGCAAAGCCTGAAGACGCAAACTTAGCAACAATGCTTGATTTGAAAGAACGCTTTCAGGTCGATATTGGACTTTCGGATCATACGATGGGGCATGAAGTGACGGTTTTGGCAACCGCAATGGGAGCAAGCATAATCGAAAAACATTTTACGTTGGATCGCGGACAAGATGGCCCCGACGCAAGCTTTTCAATGAATCCGCAGGAAATGACGGAGCTTGTGAAACAGGTTAGGAGAGTTGAGCTTGTAAGAGGCAAAGCAGATTACGAATTAACAGAAGCAAAAAAGCGAAGCAGGGCTTCCGCAAGATCACTTTTTATAGTGGAAGATGTCAAAAAAGGTGATATAATATCCGAGAGGAATGTTCGGTCAATTCGCCCAGGGAATGGGCTATCGCCAAAACATGTAAGAGAGATTATAGGGAGAACATTTCGAACGGAACTGGAACGCGGAACGCCGCTTTCTTGGGAGCATATTGAATGAAAAAGTTAAACTATGGTAGACAATATATTGATGAAGCAGATATAGAAGCAGTTGTTCGAGTGCTGAGAAGTGATTTTTTAACGAGTGGGCCGGAGATAGAAGTACTTGAGGAAGCGCTTTGTAAATTGACAAGTGCCAAATATTGTGTTGCTGTGTCCAATGGCACGGCTGCTTTGCATTTGGCGTGTCTTGCGCTTGGAATCGAAAAAGGAGATGAAGTGATTACATCTCCCATGACATTTGCAGCTTCTGCCAATTGTGTGCTATACTGCGGAGGGATGCCGGTGTTTGCCGACATAAATCCCGACACATGGAACATATCGCCCGAGTCGATCAAGCAAAAAATCACAGAGAAGACGAAAGCAATCATCGCCGTGGATTTCACAGGACAGACGGCGGAGCTTGATGAGATTAGACAGATTTGCGTAGAAAATGAGATTATTCTCATAGAAGACGCAGCACATGCCATCGGCTCAACGTATAAAGGGAAGATGGTCGGGAGCATTGCAGACATGACCACATTCAGCTTTCATCCGGTGAAAACCATCACAGGTGGCGAAGGTGGGGCGGTTATGACAAACAATGAAAGCTTATATCAAAAACTCAGATTGCTCAGAACGCATGGAATCACGAGAGAAATTGATTCGAAAGAACCTTGGTATTATGAACAGGTAGAACTGGGATACAACTATCGGATTACGGATATTCAAGCGGCGTTGATACGAAGCCAGCTTAACAAACTGGACAGGTTCGCTAAGCGTAGAAAACAAATTGTGGACATGTATGATGAAGCTTTCAAGAACATCCCACAACTTATATTGCAGAAAGAGATACAGGAATCCGAACCCTTGAAGCATATTTATGTATTGCGGTTTGATTTAAAAAAAATACAAAAAACACGGCTACAGATTTATCATGAACTTTTGGAAAAAGGGATTCAGTGCAACGTTCACTATATTCCGGTGTACTATCACCCCTACTATCAAAAGCTGGGTTATCAAAAAGGCATATGTCCAAATGCGGAGGCCTTGTATGAAGAAATATTGACATTGCCGCTTTATTATTCGTTAACAGACGAAGATGTCAATCAGGTGATTCAGAGCGTGAAAGAAGTAATTTAAGAAAATAACGGAAAGCAAAGTTAAAATATAGGAGTCTTTATGTTTGAAAATAAAACAATACTGATCACAGGCGGGACAGGATCCTTTGGAAGAGCATTTGTTGACATCATATTGAGTAAATATGACGCCAAAAAGCTCATTGTATATTCAAGAGATGAATACAAACAATTTGAAATGCAAAAATGGCTGGAAACAAAATATCCGGCAGAAAAACTTAAAAAAATGAGGTTTTTCATTGGTGATGTTCGCGACAAAGAGCGTTTGTACAGAGCCTTTGATGGGGTGGATTATGTCATTCATGCCGCAGCCATGAAACAGGTGCCGACGTGTGAATACAACCCTTTTGAAGCAATCAAAACAAATATACATGGCGCGCAGAATGTGATTGATGCGGCGCTAGACTGCAAAGTGAAAAAAGTAGTTGCATTGTCAACAGATAAAGCGGTCAATCCGATTAACCTGTACGGTGGGACAAAACTCGTATCGGACAAACTGTTTCTTGCCGCAAATGCGTATCGCGGAAACAACAATCCAACCATTTTTTCTGTCGTGCGTTATGGCAATGTTGCAGGCAGCAGAGGCTCGGTGATTCCGTTTTTTAAACAATTGATTGAAGGCGGAGCAAAAGAACTGCCCATAACCGATATGCGAATGACCCGGTTTTGGATTACGCTTGAAGAGGGCGTTAGCTTGGTCATCAAAGCATTGGAAGAAGCAAAAGGCGGAGAAACGTATATTTCGAAAATCCCCTCATTCCTTGTATCCGACTTAGCTAAGGCAATAGGCGGGGACAACGTGAAACTTGTTGAAACAGGTATACGCGAAGGAGAGAAGCTGCATGAAGTCATGATTACAAAAGATGATGCGCCACATACGTATGAATACGAAAGGCACTATATTATCTATCCGCAATATGATTGGTGGGGGCATACAAAACATTTTACAACAGGCGGCAAGCTTGTTGAAGCTGATTTTGAGTATAGCTCGGAAACCAATAATGATTGGCTTAATACAGATACGCTTGCAAAATATTGTATGGATTTATAAGATTATGATGAAAGCGCTTTAATTTGAATAAAGTGCTCGGAGAAACAACGATGGAAAAAAGCGAATTGCTAAAGCAGGTTGAAAATATTTATCGGCAGGACGGTAACATAATAGAATACCTTAGAAAAATAAATGACAATGAAAATAATTCAGCAGAATCAATATTATTGAGTTATGAATTTCAATCCGGCAGTTATGTTGATGCTTATCTAAAAAATCCGGATGAAACAGAAAAGTATACGAATCAAATTGTCGAAGAGATCAGAGGTTTACAAAAAAATGAGCCTTTTATAACAATCTTGGAGGCAGGTGTTGGCGAAGCGACTACTTTTAAAAATATAATTACAAAATTAGAATGTAAAAGTGAAAATTGCTACGGATTTGATATTTCATGGTCCAGAGTAAAAGTTGCTAAGGATTTTCTAAACCAATACCAGACAGGCGGCAAAACAGGGCATCTTTTTACAGGAGATTTATCCGCCATTCCGATTCGTGATTGTTCGATTGATGTTGTATATACGTCCCATGCGATTGAATCAAATGGTGGGCGAAGCGATCAAATATTAAAAGAGCTTTACCGAATTACAAAAAAATATTTATTATTATTTGAACCCGATTATGACTTTGCTTGCGATGAAGGCAAGAAAAGAATGGAGAAGTATGGTTACGTACGTGGTTTGGCAGACTCTGCCTTGGAATTGGGGTATGATGTTGTCAAAAGAGCGCCATTGAAATATGTTGCGAACCCATTAAACCCAACCTCTGTCATCATCATTAAAAAACCGGAAACTGAACAAGTTGAAAATGGTGGAACTCTTTTTCAATGCCCGGTAACCAAAACGTCGTTACTGAATCATAAAGAAGTTTACTTTACTCCAAGCGGATATCTGATGTATCCTGTAATAAAAGAAATACCATGTTTGCTTGAAAGTAACGCGATACTAGGGCATTGCTATAACAAATAATTTGAAAGCGAAATAGAAAATGCTAAAACCAAAATACAGTTTCAAAAATGATTATAGCGAGCTTGCGCACCCGCGCGTTTTGGCGGCGCTGTCTGCCATTGGGGACAAACAATTTGAGGGATATGGGCTTGACGAGTATTCTCTTCGGGCAAGCGAACTTATAAAGGCCAA
>Ga0123355_10011861_pt1 | contig 13462 bp, 5 predicted proteins | sample TergutEmb28metaG_3_FD_89872 | JGI IMG/M metagenome (GOLD analysis project Ga0123355, IMG submission 89872) | Embiratermes neotenicus P1 segment gut microbial communities from Petit-Saut dam, French Guiana - Emb289 P1 | ecosystem: Host-associated > Arthropoda: Insects > Digestive system > Gut ...
AGGTAAAGTGATCCCGTTACAGGCCCGGTGTGGCCCAGAAGGTGGGTAGAGGTATAGCTCTACTCTTCCATGACCGCGGCACTAGAAGGGGATGAGTGGTCAGCAGCACGCCCCGGCCGCACTTTACCCCCGGGAAAGACCCGATACCTATTTTACAGGAGGCTGAGTGGGCCCCAGGGTCAGTCTGAACGGGCGGAAAATCTCGTCCTCGCCGGGATTCGATCCCGGGCCGTTCAGCCCGTAGTCAATCGCTATACTGACTGAGCTACCGGGACCACATTAATAACAATACTTTCTGAACAATACATCTTTATCTGAAACGTAGTAATACCAAGGACAATGAGTAATACAGCATGACAAATTGGGTATTTACAAAGTGTGTGCACCATTGCAGAACGAAATGCGAGTCGTGGTTACAAGAGTTTTGTCTCGGTAGAACTTAAGACCCTTTTCCCTTCCCAACAAGCAGCATTACGCGGAGAGCCAAGCCCTTGAAACTATGTTCCCCATTTACCACAGTCTTTAGATTTCAATGCGTTCCGACTTTGAATAATGCTGAAAAGACGTCACGTGTTTTGTGTTTTGGGGAAAACATCTTTACAGCTTGCCACGTTCACAGCTATAATTATACCCGTGTTCTAGTGCAGTTATGCCTCACTCTCTCTCTCTCTCTCTCTGTCACTTCGTATTCTTATTCTCCTTGGGCAACACTGCAAAACGTTTCCTCTATGGATATGACGTGTGAAGGCGATCCGTTATGCAAATAAGAGTCTGAGGTGTTCTTATGGAAACAAAATGGCTGAGGCAGTTAATAAATTTGCGAAATATACAAACTTAAAGGAAGAGAGAATTTATTGGTGCAGTATTCAACTGTCGTACTCGTAAGATGGAAGGCATGTAGTTCTGCCTTCTGTCTGTTTGAAACGGGGGTTGTGGGTTCAAATTCCACGCCAGGACATGGAAATGTGCCGGCGTTGGTTTTGCGTAAGTATAGGCCTACAGGCACTCCGATCCCAAGGGCTCCTATAAACACTACGTTCAGAATTCCGAAACTTGGGGGAAAGGGAAGTCTTGGACCAGATTGTCGTCTATTGCCGTTGCAAGGCGTAGTTCTCATGTGAGAGTGCGGGGTTACGCCGAAGTAGAGCTGAGGCCTTGGCTTTTATGGGATGTAACGCGGCTTATGTTGATAGTTGTTTGCCGGCGTTTCGTAGCAACGTGTCAGTCAAAGAAGGACTGCTTGGCCCTTAAATATTGGACCGAAATGTCCCGAAACGTCGGTAACCAGCTACTAACCCACGCGGCTCAACATCCCACAACAGCAAAAACCTCACGTAGTGTTCAGTTATCAATCAACGCGAGGTTTAAGATTTATACGATTTTGGGTAGATCCAGATATGAGATTACCGGGTTTGGATCTCGCGCGTAAAATGAATAGGATAATCAGCGTTTGTATTTTTTGCTGAATATCATTCCTAATTTGTCAAAAAAAGACTGTGTGTCTCACGGGTATTTATGTATGTTTGTGTTCATTTATTTATGTTTGGTTGTTAGCTACGATGTGATTAACTGAGACTAAGTGTATAATAGTTAAATATTATGTAATGCATAACGAGGAGGCGGAATAGCTTTGGTAACATAGTTAACAAATTACGGACTGGACGATGAAGGCTTCGAATCTCGGCAGAGGCAAGAGATTTATGTCCTCTTTAAAACTTCCACACCGACTGTGTGGCCTACCCAGCCTACTGACCAGTGAGCACCTGGGGTAAAACGGCTGGCGTGTGAGACTAACCACTCACCTCTGTCTAGTGCTGAGATTAAGATCGACTGGTGCTATATCTCCTGTCTCGCTGTGAATGTTCATTGCTTGTATAGTGATAAATTTCCTTTGATGAAAAATGTATAGGAAAGGATAGGAAAGTAAACGGTCACTGCTTTGTTTAAGGTACTACCCCGAAATGTTTATTGACAGACAAAATCTAAGGAATGCTTTAATCAGGGTAGTCAGTATCCCGCCGACACGCAAACCGACTTCCTTCAGAATAAAAGTCTGGATTCTTACCTCTTGAGCCAACTTTCTCGGCGAAGTGGCAGGGAAGAGAGTGGAATAGTGCAAAACCATATTCTCTGCTGTCACGAACGGTGATATATGTACTGATAAAGCTGGCCTCTTAAAATGGAAATTCTTTTGTGGCTTCCCGCTGGGAGACTCATAAATAACGGGACAAACCTATGAAATAAAAAAAAACCCTGTAACTTATTGATATTGATTTTATATTTATAAGAAATTTGTGTGAGAGTATCCGTTGTATTTGTCAGACATTCTGTAGATTTTCAATGGTCATGAACCACAATGTTTTTGTCCAACAGGTCCATTCAAGCTGCAGTTTGTCACCATTGCGAAGATTCGTAAATTTTAGAATATTTGTGCTTGCACCAAGATATGACGGCGTAGCGCCTTCACAAAGGTGGACGTCTATCCATTATCTGTCCAGCACAATAATGTAATAATATAAACTGCCAACTAGATGCAACAGTAACAAATTTTATTGATAATTACAACCAGCTCAACATGTTTCGGGCGATAATTTCGCCCATCCTCAGGAGCCTGCTGGCAGGCAGCATCGTCGGTGCTTTATACCACAAGCTGTAAACACAATCTAGTGCTCCTGAGGATGGGCGAAATTATCGCCCGAAACATGTTGAGCTGGTTGTAATTATCAATAAAATTTGTTATTGTTGCATCTAGTTGGTTGTTTATATTATTGTATCAATGATGCACGGTCACACAAATATCAAAATCTGTCTAGCACAGTTTTATACCTTATTATCTAAGTTGTTTATGCGAAGGGGTGTACAAATCTCGGACTCCATGTTGCTCGTGATACTTAATTTTGTTCGGTGGCGCCTCATATTTGTGTCTTCAGTATGTAAATCGCACCATGTCAACATCCTGGCACTCATAACGTGAAGTGGCTTATAGGTTTTTGGACAATTTGTGTAGCTCTGATTTATATGATGTTTGAAATACGTGCGGTGGTGAGTGTTAACGGTATGGTCTTTCTGAACGAGACGCCTTGTGGTTTCCTCAGGGTTACTTGCTGCTGTCTGTTGAGTGGGAAAATGTAAAGTTTACGTATAAGAAGAAATAATTTGAAATGCCAACTTGATGCAGCCAGATAATTTTATTGATGTATTCTTAGCTCGATATGTTTCGGGTACATACGCCCATCATCAGGAACATTAGATGTTAAGTTGCAGCATATGTTTTTCTGCACCGAATTTGTAGACGGGTGGTGGTCCTGGGAGCCGTGCACGGCACCATCCACACCGTACACACGACCTACGCAGCGGCTGTCGGGGCCACCACCCGTCTACAAACTCTGTGCAGAAACCCATATGCTGCAACTCAACATCTAGTGCTCCTGATGATGGGCGTATGCGCCCGAAACATGTCGAGCTAAGAACACATCAATAAATTACCTTGTTGCATCAAGTTGGCATTTCACTTTATTTCATGATGAAGATGCACGGTCAAACAACCCTCAAATGTATAAGAAGAATCTTCCACAAGGTTCATGTAGTAGCTTTCTCCGGAACGTCAGTACACATCTACCAAAATACATGTCTTAAAAAGTTCAGAATGATGTAGATATAAACGCATTTACTTCATTTCGAATTTCCTTTCAGCATTGTTTCTCTCGGAGTGTGCCGCGCGTTTTCCCACCTTCCAAGAAATACGCAGACAGTAATAGACGCCACTCAGAAAGAGACTCCCATAGATCAACAACAACACAGCTGTGAAACTCTGCTATGTCAACGTCATCAAACCTCACTAAGGCTTTTGTCCAGTGCTGCCACGGCAAGCACACTGTGGCGAGTTCGCGAACTTAATTGTCCGACTACGTATCATGTCAAGTTTGCACCCTTTTCCTGTCAGCTTTCCTTCCCCCTCTCGCTCATTTCACTCCAGTCTGTCCGTTGACAACGCAATTGGTTTGTCCAACTTACTTTGTACTTGCTGTCTGGTCTTCCGTTAGAATGTAATTACGTTTTGCAATTTGACTGCCCTCAGTCCCCAACACCACAGGCGACATTATCTCTGACCATCGGACATTTCTGTACCTGACGACAGAAAAAGATTTATAATAAAATTTGCAACAACCCCCACCCGTCTTTTAACACATACAGAATAGCTCAAAAGTCAGGTGACACTAGAGCAAGTTTGCAACGGCGAGAGTCACGTGGCTTTGGCGTCACTCTGTCTGTATATCCCATAGGCTGTATAACATCCGGTTCACCATCGTCAGCCTGTTCAGTGTGCTAGGAAACGCTGCACAGTTTTAGCATAAGCCTATCAAAATGTTTTGTATATGCGCTATCTAAAGCATATTTTGATTCTTGCACAATTAAAGTCGTATATGGGACATATGTTCAAATTATTGAGATCTCACGTGCTTCCTGACCCACGCAGGAAAACACATCAAGAAATTTATTTTGTGTATTTAGACAATGAAAATGCCAATGCATTTTTAACACAAGCTGCAGAATCATTTCTTAATGTTGCACAAATTCACTCCTTCAGTGAAGTCCTACCATATGTGTGTGTGTGTGTGTGTCTGTCTGTCTGTCTGTGTGTGATCGAGTAACCTCAACACTGAGGTGGCTTAGGTCTGAGTTGTGCTGTACTGCACAGAATAAGAAGAAGTGGGAGAGGAATCTTTGGCTCTATAGGGTTAATGAGAGTGATGATGATAATAAAAAAGGGTAAAGGTAAAGGTGTCCCGCTACAGGCCTGGAGTGTCCCAGAGGCTTCCAGGAAGTTAAGGTTCCCAGATTAAATGACAACGACACAGGATGGTGGCAAGGTTGTCAGCGTTACGCACCGGCCGCCTTTACCCAGGAAATGCTCCTGGTACTCATTTCTGTTAGAAGCTGAGTCGACCCTAGGGCCATAGTGCAACCAGAAGGATTATGTCAATAAAAAATTCCAATGACACCATCTGGAATCGAACCAGCGACCTTCCGATTTGCAGCACAGCACCGTAACCACTGTGCTACCGCGGTCCCCGATGATGATGATGATGATGATGACGACGACGATAATATTCTTTCCTAATTTAGAAAATGCAATCCTATTATAGGCCTGGGCAGGCCCCGAGGGTTCCAGGAGGTTAAGGCTCCAAGATTTCAAGACAGTCGGCACATGAAGGTGGAAAGGTCAGCCCTACCCACCGGCCGCCTTTACCCCCCAGGAAATATTCCTGGTACTCATTTCTGTTAGAGGCTGAGTCAACCCCAGGGCCAGAGTGCGGCCGGAAGGATTATTTCAAATAAAAAAATACCAATGACACCATCGGAAATCGAACCCGCGACCTTCTGGCTTGTACCGCATTGCCTCAACCAACTGCGCCGCCGCGTGGCCCCTTTCTTAGTGTCATAACATTACTGTGTCAAACAACACGCAAAATTCCATTACTGTACAGTGTGGATTGTAACATTTATTAACTTTAAAAATTGGAAGACAAATTTGCCCCTTTATATGAGAACTCACTTCTGTGTTGGGTAAATTAATTGGATTTCATTCACTATAAATTGCGATGTCCAGCAGCAGAAGCGGCTACAGCGATGGCCAGACGTCAGGATACTTTTATCCCTATGGGGTAAGTCAGACCTAATTTGTTATGGGATCCACCGACCTTCGCCCCTTGTCCCACGTGACGCAGGAACGGGCGGCATAAACTAGAAGTTGATACATTATTTGAATGAACTTAAATGTAGACAGATGAAGTTATCCGGAAATCACTCACATGTTTCCACTTGCTGATGTTAGGTTAATGCCATTCAGACAGCGTGTCCCAATGCAATAGCAGTGTATCCCAAATTATCAGCAGTATAATCAATGTAACATAGCGGTGTTGTTGATTAAGTAGGTTGAATTCACTGTTTAATGCTTAGCTATCTTTAACCACAAAACAGTCTATTAAAACTCTAGTAGAAACGTAAGGAAAACTCTGTTGATAAAACAAACATTAAAACTTTTTGGGCCTAATACAAAAAAAATCTGTATCAAATTTGATAATTTTATGGGTCGGTGGACGGTGCTTCTCAAACCCTTGAAACGCTGAGATGAACCTGACACAGTTTTAAAGATTCCATCCGTACCGCACAGTAAACACATTGCATCTCAGTTATAAAAATCAGTCAGTTAATGCTGTATAGGGAAATAGTTGCTGTTTGTTCTGAGATCCACACAAATGACACATACATACGCTGTGTGGGCAGAACGTAGAGTTTGTGAATGTCAAAGCTGGCGGTACATACAGCATCCACTAGCCTGTAAAAGGTTAAATAACTATTTATGTATGAATTCAAATGGAAAAGAGGTTTTTGGTACATGAATACTTAATTGGGCAAACAGCTTTTCCGACTTTCATAGAAGTCACGAATACACAGCCGCTGGCTCATTAATTCGCCGTTGGTCTCACTGTTAACGCCGAGACAACAACAGCTGTAAGGAAATGTGGCTGGGAAGTTAAAGAAAAGTGAAACTTGAACTGGGCTTATAAACAACCAAACAGGTATTTTTTGTGGGCTGTTAACGAAAGATAAATGAACAAGAACTGATGGAGCAGAAATGAATTTGCACACAGCGGTCGCAGGATGCGGAATGTAAGATGGTAATCGCAGTGGAATTACTGGAGAATAGCTGGAATAACAGAAATCCTTATAGTGGTTAGAAATCACTCGTATAAATATCTAGAAACTTTCGAAATTTGGTAGTAATAAATCAGAGACACCAGACACGGGTGTGGTAAATAATTTATATCCCGTATCCTGAACAGGCCGGTTTGGTGCAGTGTCGTGGAGGTTGATGAAATTATGTTACTTTGTAAACTGAAAGTACACACGATGGCAAGGAAAATGGCTAAACTCACATCAACGGAAAAATGGTTAAATTCATCAGCACAAAACTAGTTAAACTTACATCAACAGGGAAGTGGTCAAAGTCATTTCAACAAGAAAGTGGTCAAATTCATCTCAACAGAAAAGCGGTTAAATCCACATCAACGGAAAAGTGGTTAAACTCACTTTAAGAGGAAAGTGGTGAAACTGGCTTCAATAGGAAGGAAATTAAACTCACTTCAAGAGTAAGTGGTTAACTCACTTCAATAGGAAAGTGGTTAAAGTGACTTCATCAGAAAAGTGGTTATGCTCACCACAGCAGTGTGGACTGTAAATTTTCCAGTGCAAGATTCAATCTTTAGGAATTGTTACGCTTTCTCAACTAGAAACTGTTAATAGACATTTAAAAAATATATCGCCCTAATCTAAGGATCAAGGAGTCTATCCCTCGAAATGTCGATAACGGTTTACCAGTCTACACAGCGTATCTTCCTCAGTGAATTGGTTTTTAAGTCATATTGCTATGAGGAGTTAAAATCCGGCTTTTTAACTATAAATGCCTAGGAGCTAAGGCTTTATTCAGTGAAAGAAGAGGATTCAAAATTTACTGTGTAATAGAAGTAGGGTGTAACCTAAGCCACAAAGGACGAGAAAAGAAGAATTCTATTTCTTGGCTTAGACAGTATTAAATATCCCTTGCCTGCAGTCTTCTCTCGTTCCAAGCTAATGCACTTTAGAAACCAAATCCGAAATGCAGTCGGACTGAACTGAATGTGTAATCTGAACCTCAATTCGCCTCTGCATCCTTATGTACTTGACTCAGGTTATTTAACATCGTTGCTCTAACTGCAAGTAGTATATGATGAGAAGGTCTTTATGAATACTGAGGTAGCAAACTTTGGTATCGCGATGGTTTTGACCTATTACATTAGTAGTTTCTCGGAATTCATCCGGTGAAATTGAAGGCGTGTACACAACATACAGAGAGCATAGCCACTAGGCAGTAGATACTGGAAGTGAACAACCCACGTGCAGATTCCTAATACAGAACTTCCCATACCGTAACTCAGTAAACGGTTTTGCTTCCTGTGGATACGCTCCAGTTTGGTTGGTGATTTTGGCTTAATAATTTGATTATGTTGATGGAAATTTGTCCATTTGCCTTGTAATTAACTGACAATCATAAATTTCCGTCAAACACAAAAAACTGTTATGTTTAATATTGTATCCTACAGATTACGGTCATGTCTTCACCACCTTCAGGCATTAATAAAATATTTTTAATCCATGTCAATCTTTATTTTAGATAATGTACAATAATAATGATTGAAGTTTCTTTGTGGCGCTGTGGCCCAAACCGTGCCATGGCCTCCTCATAATCGCGGTTTCTATATCACACACAACGACGCACCCCAGTCCGTAAGACTCCTCTGGACGAGTGATCAGCTCGTTACAGAGACCTCTACCTGACAACACACAACACTCACAACAGACAGACGTCCCTGATCCAGGCAGGATTCGAACCCACAATCTCAGCTGATGAGCGGGCCTAGACCTAACCTAACGTAACCTAACCTAGCCTAGCCTTACCTAACCTAACCTAACCTAACCTAACCTAACCTAGCCTAGCCTTACCTAACCTAACCTAACCTAACCTAACCTAACCTAACCTAACCTAGCCTTACCTAACCTAACCTAACCTAACCTAACGTAGCCTTACCTAACCTAACCTAACCCAACCTAACTTAACCTAACCTAACCTAACCTACGCATTAGCGCGGCCCCTGGGATCGACCCTGAAGATCGATAATTACAATTAATTAGAAGAGTTTCCTAAGACATTATATTGGCAATGTAACAATGTCTATACGTACGTACCTCGCATTTCCCTGTGCATGTTTTATTTGTATTTCCAAACTATATGTCATTGTCTCAATATTTTCTATGCTTTGTAGCTTACTGACGTTATGCATGTTCGTGTAATAATGCTTATGATATAAAATCAACCAAAAAGTATTTTTCAACGTCAGAAACAGACTTATAGCTTCTTGCACGAGAGATCTCCTGAAAGCGAGCACAGCAAAACCGCAATTCAATAAGCATGCTTCTTCCTCTGTTGTTGGTTTAGAGCATGAAGAAATGCTTTGTGACGGTGATAAATAGCGGAACAGGGAATGTCACTGTCTTGCATTAGATGATTTACAGGATTATTATATCAGGGAAGTAAATTAATCTTTACTTGTAATTTTATTCGTGAATAGACAGTTATACTGGTTACTGGAGCATAAAATTTGCAGTTTTCTAAATTCGTCACAGCTGTCGCATCTCTCACGCAAAGTTCAGGTAAGTCGAAGAAAACGTCATGTCCTATAAATATACCTGAATCAGCAATTACAACTAGTATAGAAGAATGTATTTGAAATAGAGTCTCATATTATCTATATAATCGAGCACACACGTGTCTAGACTGTGCACGTTTATTTTTTATTATTTATTTGTGACGTCAGTATTGTGACGTGCGAAGTAGCAAATATTGTTTTATTGGTTTCCGGTGTATAGAGGTATGGAGCTTGTCCAATCACAGAAATTGGAGTACTGAACTGCTAGACTCAACAGCATTCTGTTAATACGCTATAATCAATGCGTTTGTTTAGTGCTGTAGATGGCTGTACAGTCGTAAGCCGCGTGGTTCAAGTAACGAACCCAATTTACGGAATCCTGCCCATGTTTAGCCATTAATGACGGCGAAACGATCGGGCGGAATATTGTGCACTGCTTCTCCTCTCTTCATCTTACAGCGTTCGAAAATTTTGTATTAATATTTAATTAAAATTATGTACTTTATGACTATTGTTGTTTTGTGGTACATGACGCCGTGTAGATCAGGGGAAATGTACCGAAAATTCGGAGGAGTACTGTCACACTACACGGCCTCACTACCCCCACACGACAGTGTTCAAAGTCACCCCGTATGTACCTCAAATTACACAACCTTCACGTCGAATTTCATGTTTTAGCTCTTTAAGTAGTGTGTACCATTACACGAGATTCGGTCAGAAAATAAGAGAACACGGCGTGTAATTTCATAACCAAAGAACGTGCACTGATTGTGTATATGTCAGGGGAAACCGTCCCTGAGAGAGTGTCGTCTTTTTACAGCGCCGAAGCAAAATCTCGGTGACCACAAATGTAACCCTTTAAACGCCGAATTAAATCTTATCTGCCATTTTCTGGCATTATTAGGAGCTCACCATATTATCCACGTTAGCAGGATAAGGGTTAATGTTGGTCGCGCTATGCAAAAAGCAGTGAGACGATGGTTGATAACAAAGGACTGGGAATAGGAAAGCTTGCCCCACTTTATGATAAATGTATTGGTTATGGCGGGGACTACGTGGAAATGCAATGGGATAGCAGTACAATCAAATGTGAGCTGTTGGTATTGGACTTGAAGTTAAGAGAATCTAAATACAGACGTTGTAAGCTTATTTAAACTTAACGTTTAACATCCCGAAGTGTTTGAGGTATAAAATTAAAGGAATGGATCACAACAGTCAAACACAGCAGAGTTTTTGTAGTACTCTTGTGATATATTATAGCATTATGTGCAAATTCTTATACAAAAATGCCCATAATGCTATATTCTCCTTCTTCTCCCATTGGCTCTACAGCCCACTGTGGGCTTTGGCCTGTCGAACAATGTCCTTCCATTTTTTCCTACCTGCCACCAACTCTCTCCATCTTCTCACTCCCAGCACTTCAAGATCTCTTTCTACTTCTTCTTTCGATCTTTTCCTGGGTCTTCCCCTTCTCGCCCCTTCCATTTCTTGAGTGAAGATCTTTTTGGGCATCCTATGCTCCTCCTATAATATATTAAGAATGCTGTAAACATTCTGTTGTGTTTGATAGTTGTGAACTTATTTTCTGATTGATCTCGCATGGATCTGTAATTCTGCCTTCTTTTTTCTGCACTGCACTAAGGACGCCCAAAAGTGAACAATTTACTTATAGTCTTCACAGCTCTTAAACTTGTGTACTGTTACCGCGGTACACTTTTAGGTGCGATTTTTTGTTTAATTCCTGTTTCATTTATTTTGCTTTTAATTGCGCTGGTAAACTTTCTCATTTTGTAATATGAAGCTCCTTCCTTCTTAACGGTTTCAGCTGCTACACGTTTTAACACTGATAAAGCAAAAAAACATTAGTGGGTGAAGAACGGGAAGTTTTGACAGCGTCTAAGTAACATTTATTCACTTGATACGTTTCTATAAAAAGGTAAAGGTAAAGGTGGCCTGTTACAGGCCTGGAGTGGCCCAGAGGGTTCTAGGTAGTTGAGGTTCCCAGATTTCATGACAACGGCACAGGATGGTGGTAAGGTCAGCCTTACGCACCGGCCGCTTTTACCCCCAGGAAATGCTCCTGGTACTCATTTCTGTTAGAGGCTGAGTCGACCCAAGGGCCATAGTGCGATCGGAAGGATTTTATGTCAATGAAAAATTCCAATGACACCAGCTGGGATCGAACCAGCTACCTTCCGATTTGTAGCACAGCACATTAACCACTGTGCTACCGCAGTCCCCAATTGTAGCACAATACCTTAACCACTGTACTACCGCAGTCCCCAATTGTAGCACAGTACCTTAACCACTGTGCTACCGCGGTCCCCAAATGTAGCACAGTACCTTAACCACTCTACTACCGCAGTCCCCAATTGTAGCACAGTACCTTAACCACTGTACTACCGCAGTCCCCAATTGTAGCACAGTACTTTAACCACTGTACTACCGCGGTCCCCAATTGTAGCACAATACCTTAACCACCGTACTACCGCAGTCCCCAATTGTAGCACAGTACCTTAACCACTGTACTACCGCAGTCCCCAATTGTAGCACAATACCTTAACCACCGTACTACCGCAGTCCCCAATTGTAGCACAGTACCTTAACCACTGTACTACCGCGGTCCCCTATTGTAGCACAGTAACTTAACCACTGTACTACAGCAGTCCCCATTTGTAGCACAGTACCTTAACCACTGTACTACCGCGGTCCCCTATTGTAGCACGGTAACTTAACAACTGTACTACAGCAGTCCCCATTTGTAGCACAGTACCTTAACCACTGTGCTACCGCGGTCCCCTGTGTTCCTATATTACGGTATAAATACTATAGTTATATTCTGCAGGTAGTTCGCTTTAACTGTTCACTAAATTTCAGGCAAGTTTACTATGACGAATTCTCCGAACATAACAAATTTCATTTCAGAAGAGCGCCATGCTCCTGCTTAACGCTGGAAATGTCAATACAGTGCTGCCATCTCCTGAATTGTCTTCTGTACTGAACACTTTACTGTGATCCGCTGCACTTATATGAATATTTTACAAGCTTCTTGTCTTCTCCAGTTGGGTCTTGTGTTATGCTCACAGTAACATCCATTACTTTACAATTTCAATGTATACATGTTGTGCCCTAGAAGATGCGTGAAAGTTACCCTCGTGTAATTATCTCTTTGTGAGTTACTTCATGTTTTTCAGATGTATAAAGAGTTTATTTGAAAACCGACCGACACCCATGGCAGGCATAACCATCTCATTTTTCCTCATACAGCATTTACGTGTATACTATAAATTAAGCAAATGATCAGATGGTTCCCAACATTCCAAGTTGCCACTACATGCTTCTCATGTAGCCCTCCGGACTTAAATTTAGTAGTAACCAATTTCATATTTTGTGTACATGTAAAATAAACACTGCCACCGGGTGACAACCCAATTGCAGTTATTATCGAATTTCTAACTACTCTGCTTTGGCTGGGAAATATTCACCTATCCTGGGATGCAGTAATCAACAGGATTAGGCTGGGTGGTCTTATTTGTAGTTTAAAAAGTTTCTTACAATTGAACATGTGCCGAGAATTACAGATTTTTGCAGCTGTATGTATGTATTGGGGTGCAAGTTAAGTGTTGTTAGACTTTGTGATAGTGACTTTGGAATTACTGCTGTAGGTGATATTACTATCGGGATCACGTGTGCTGCCTTTTGCTTCCACATGGCACATATTTCATTCGCCAGTTCTTGGTACTTGTTTTGTTTGTCGGCCATCGTTTTGGCGAGATTAAGTGTATTTGGGAGAGCTACGTATGTCTATCAAACAGGCGTTCTTTGTTTTCTTCTGCTTCTTCTTCTTCTTGCTTAATTACTTACTTACTTACTTACTTACTTACTTACTTACTTACTTACTCCATGGTGCAGAATACTTCTTGAGAAGCTAACTGGTTTGCAGCTAGTCAAGAAACTCCCCGCATTTCACGGAACCCGAATTTTCATTACCACACCCACAAGCGTCCGCCACCTGTCCCTATCCTGGGCCAGGCCAATCCAGTCCATATACCCACATCCCACCTCCTGAAGATCCATCCTAATATCCACCCACATACGCCTAGGTCTCCCTAGTGGTCTCTTTCCCTCCGGTTTCCCCACCAAGACCCTATACACACCCCTCTCCTCACCCATACGCGCCACATGCCCAGCCCATCTCATTCTTCTCGATTTTA
>Ga0123355_10011862_pt1 | contig 13462 bp, 8 predicted proteins | sample TergutEmb28metaG_3_FD_89872 | JGI IMG/M metagenome (GOLD analysis project Ga0123355, IMG submission 89872) | Embiratermes neotenicus P1 segment gut microbial communities from Petit-Saut dam, French Guiana - Emb289 P1 | ecosystem: Host-associated > Arthropoda: Insects > Digestive system > Gut ...
ATCTACAAACTGGGTGCAGAAAACCATATGCTGCAACTTAACATCTAGTGCTCCTGATGATGGGCGCATGCGCCCGAAACATGTCAAGCTAAAGAAACTTCAATAAATTACATTGCTGCGTCAAGTTGACAGTTCACTTTATTTCACAAATACATTAGTTAATGATCAAAGTCCAGCAGTTGTTGAGAAGATTCACGTTTTGCCATGCTGACTGGTAAATAGTTACCATTGTTGCAAAGGAATTCAATGTCTTCATCTTCAGGGTCAATCAAGTTTTCCTGCTCTGTTCAACCCTCAGGATGAAGGCACTATGATCCTTCAAAACCGTTGTTAAATATTTGCGTGGCAACATGTCATTGCATCCCAGAAGATTCAAATCGTCAACAACACCTCTGTAAGAACCTCAAATCTCATATTTGTTGGGAAACATTATATTAAGGTTTTGTACACGACATCATAAAGACAATTAAATCATTACGTTTGAAATAAAATCATTATATTAATTAATTTTATTATTTAAGTACCAATATTCCAACAGTCACATTTTCATTTATATTACTGGCAAAACAATTTACAAGTGGAAGATGGTGAAATTTTATTCTGAAATCTTCGTATATAATACAAATGCAGACATTCATAAACACTGTACAATACTCAAAATTATCAATAAAGTAGTAAATATGCTCAATACAACATTAATGCATCTTGAAGCTGTGGTCACTAATTGTAGAAGTTGAACAGTAAATACAAAAGTGGACATTTCTTAAATAGCTCCCATGAGTAAAACGTCACAAAGGGCTCACTGACTGATGAAAATCAGGCAACTATGGTTTCAGATCCTCAACAATCCATTACACTAACAAAATTCCTGTAAGAGCTAGAAACTTACTGCAGAGCAATGTTGAAATAACTTACACAATTTTGACAAGTCTCGCAGTATGCAGGGAAATGAGATGCTGCGTAAAAAGATTTACAAATATGCAGTACATAGTTGAAGAATAAGAGATCAACTTGATGTCACAAATTATTAAGTTTTATTTTACTTCTATGCTCAACATGTTTCAGATATTAATACATCCATCGTCAGGAGCCTGCAACTTTTCTGTTGTATCACCACATTGGTTGTGTGTTCTTATTCCGACGTGTGTTGGATGTATTAATATCTGAAACATGTTGAGCATAGAAGTAAAATAAATCTTAATAATTTGTGACATCAAGTTGGTCTCTTATTCTTCAGCTATTACAATGATGCATGGTCCAATACACATAAGATGCAGTACAGACTTCAGAATAATGTGTGAAGAGAGAAAGGAGGGGGAGGGGGAGGAGGAGAAGTGTGAAGCAGTAAAAGGTAAAGCAATCCCATTACAGGCCTGGACAGGCCCAGAGAGTTCCAGGAAGTTAAGGCTCCCAGATTTCATGACAACGGCACAAGATAGTGGTAGGTTGTCAGCTTTACGCACCGGCCGCCTTTACCCCCAGGAAATACTCCTGGTACTCATTTCTGTTAGAGGCTGAGTCGACCCCAGAGCCATAGTGCGATCGGAAGGATTTTGTGTCAATGAAAAATCCACTGACACCAGCTGGGATCGAACCAGCGACCTACCGATTTGTAGCACAGCACTTTAACCACTGTGCTACCGCGGTCCCTAGTGTGAAGCAGTGGTGACGCGTAATTGAAACTTGGAAAACATACTGCCTTGAAACAGTGTGGAAAATGGAGCAAACTACAGAAATATAATAAATCCCCTGTACTGAATTACAGTAATAGCTCTCCACACATAACAGAGAAGCTAAATGTTATGTGTACTGTACTGCACAGTGATAGTAAAAGAGTAGTGAGAAACCTGACAAAGGTACGTGCGATTGAAACTTGAAATATATTGCTATTTTTGAGACTCAAATGTTTATCACAGCAAACAGGTTCTTTTTTGAAATATATGCATAATTACTGACAGAAAATTCTTATATTAAATTTTGCAAATGGAAGCTGAGGTTGAAGTTATTTGCTCAGACCTGTCGATCAGTGGATCCTTCGTAATAGCAGACTGATGCACCGTTACAGAACACTTCATTTAGCATAGAGACTTATGACTAACAACACACTAGTCTTCCCAACAATGCTAGTGTCATTTACTAAGCCTTCTAACGGTGACACTTATAATATGTAAGCAGTATCACTGGGCACACTATTTAATAATTTGGCACTCACATAAATCTCAGCTATTTACATTTATGGAACCTCTGTTCCACATCTTGATATCAGCCACAGTTCCTCTTGTAGACATACAAATGTTTTGCTAGAACCCTCCAAAGTACAGTCATAGAAGTCAGCTTTAAAATTTACTTATGTACTTCGTAAATTTTCACGGAAATGTAAGACATTGAAAAGTTGTTTTTTCACATCAGAATAACAATTATTTCATCCATCAACCAATTCTTGTAGAAAATAATTCTTTATTAATATTACTAACAAACTTTATTACCCATTTCACACACAGCACCAAATTCTTAGGCATCTGCCCCATAGATGGAGGTGGCAGATTCCTCTGAAATGTTGGTATACATCTACCAGTCACGTATGGCATCACAGCCCACAGTCACCACTCCCTAACATTTCACACTTTAATACTTTCCTCCTATCCATGCCTAGTTTCCAAGCAGTCTCTTCATTTTAAATGTTAATCTCCCCCATGTATGCTTCATGTTCTGCCCACCTCCTTTATTTCTGTGTGATCTCCCTAACAGTGTATGGTAAGCAGAAAAAATAACGAAGGTCCTAAGCATGTAGTTTCTCCATCTTGTTATTTCCTCCCTCTGTCAGGTCTAGACATTCTCCTAAGCACCCTAAAGGTCTGTAAGGGCCGAAATTTTAGAATTCAATTTGGTCTATACCACAGATCATTCAGCCTGACCCCTAAGTTTACTTGCAAATGTGTTATGTATATACCCAACATACGCCTCACTTCCTCTAGCCCAAACTCACTCTGACCTCTTACATTGTGCTCAGATTAGAATGCGTTGAACATACGTTTCATTTAACACATGTCATTAACCTTTTACAGCCAAAAATTAACTGGAATTATATTATATTTTAGTTCAGTTCAAACTGCAAAGTTATACAAACCAGTCAATTAATGCTGTGTATGGAAATAATCGCTGTTTGTTCTCAGATCTACAAAAAATACATAAATACACTGTGGGCAGAAAAAAGAATTTTTTGAAGTTAAACCTGGTGGGATATAAAGTAGCCACTGGGCTTTAGAGGGTTAGTCCTTAGTGGAATTATTCAATGAGGTCCCAAGAACACATAATACCTATAATTTTGGTGTCTGAAGAACAGTATATAGATACCACTGCCCATGTTAAGGTGTGACCTTGAATTGCTTTCAGACAGGGTGACACAAAGGCCCCTAACAAAATTATGTCTGGGTTTGTTCCAGCGTTTGACAAGTCTGTTCACAAGCTCATTATTTAAATAATTTATCAATCTGCAATATTATGTGCACAAGCACTCACATCACGGTCAACTCAGAATGAACAAGTGGCGTCACAGCTCTTTATGCCGGTTGTTAATTTTCTGACTGTGTCATGCACATAAGATGCATGCAACTGATACAAATAAATTTATCCCTGTGAATAAAGAATAACCTGAGAAACTTTAAAATGTTTATACAGCATTTCATTGCTGTTATTTTAACGAGGTCCAAACCCTAAAATTACAGGCCAGAAGGCCAAGGCCTGTACAGATATCTGCAGTGCCCAGTTCTCGAAACCCTCGGTCTGTGTTACTCTATTATTTGGTTATTTGGACTGAAACAAAACAAATTTAGCACTTACTGTTGGTACCAAATTCTGAGTAACGAACTAATGTGATCAGTAATTACTCAGCCTCTCTAAGACTTTGATCATAATGTATGCAAGAATCACAAAAATGCCCCAATTTGTGGATAGTGTGATGTGTGATTATATCTTTTTGTTTAATCCAACAGTCTAACAATATTCAACTGACTTACACAACTCTTACTGTGGAAGACTCGTTTAGTACCAGCTATTATTTATTTATATCAATGGCACAAGGAGTGACACAACATCAGTGACGTTATGAACACCTGTGCCACATAAAGATGACATTAACAATTATGCTACATACGGATGATATTAACAATTATCACCATTTCAGTAATATTGAATAACAATACATTCCATTTGAATTACAATTTGTTGTGTGGATTCTTTTTATTTAGAGACTAGAACAGTTTAAAATATGTTAGATGATGTATAAATCTCAAAGTCAAAACTTTAGAATATTGTACATACTGTTTTATATTTCTGCAATGCTTGTAATTTTCAATCTTCTTCTATTACAAAATAATAGGCCCTTTGCCTGCATAAAAATTACAGAATGCAGTGAACACACTTTTTCACTAAATGGTCACTAATAATCAGTAACATCCAAGTATCGATGTAGTGACTGATAAAGTTTAATAGAGGCAAGTAAATGAAATAAGGACTTAAGCACAAATAAAATGAAATGACACTAACGGACAAAAGTAAATAAACATAAAGAAAGAGTATCAGGGTATATGCATGTGAAAATATTCCGTGTTTATTCTGGCCCCTTTCATGATGACAGCGTTACTTCAGCAAGCTATTTGCTCAACATGTAAAAAATATGTTACTTTTTCCCTCCACGATGATAATGTCTCCATAAAAATGAAGTAACTCTATTGGATACTTATCTGTGCATCACGTGGAAAAATATCTAGCACACTACCAATTATAACAATTATAACAAGTAGCAGCTGAAAAACTTGTTGCAATGCTTTTTGGTACCCTACTTTTGACTGTCTCTCACATTTTTACAACCTTAAAATCAAGTTTCAACTACATCCTGTTGCAGCGTCAGTGAATAAAGGAACAACACTTCTAAAGCATGTGTGTCAAAAGTCAAATTCAGCATCTTGGGCACTAATCAGCACTAAAACAAACAGAAGATTCTACATACAAACTCTACAAAACAAACTGCATTTTCTTACCCATTCTTAATTCACAAATGAGTATTGTTTAAACGTGTATTAAACATTAATAATCATACTAAAATTTGAAGTATAAAAATATAAATCTTGGCTTCACGTGTTATTAATAGTAATGACAATTCAATATCTTAATATAATCAATAACACTTAAATTGGTGACACGAATAATAGAGAAAAACTGAATTATCCAAAAACATAACATTTCATAAACTGAGTAACATGCAAAAGAGTTAAAATGTATTAAGTCTGTATGCATAAGCATATTTTATTACTCGTATTTCAATTATTACTGCATTACTGACAATGTATAATGAATATTCAATTTATTTAGGTGGCAGTATTGTCTGTATGGTCTACTAATTTGAAATGCATTCGTAACCTTACGGATTTTTCGCTTCATGTGCTGTGAAGTGAACAGCAGCCAATCAGCTACTGCCACTACACTGTGGATGGAATGTTGTGCAGATGTTACAGTAAGTACTTATGAAACTAGCCGGACAGTCAACGGATTACATATCTATATTTCACATGTTATGGTCTCACTTATTTTTCAAAGTGTGTTATTTAACAATGCTGTCAACTGCCAAGATTATATAGCATCGGTAATAGTTGAATGAATGAGTATGGAGTACTGGTGGAATGATACTGACGGGGGCAAAACTGAAGTACTTGGAAACCTCTCCCAGTGCAACTTTGTCCAACACAAATCCAATGTGGACTGGCCTGGGATTGAACTCTGGTCTCTGTGTTTAACAGGCTGGTGACCAACCACTTGAGTCATAGCACAATGATTATGTTATTAGCACCAAAATAATCAAATGGCAAAACCAGTTTTGAAAGCTTCTGAACATGAGAACGGGCTTGCAGCACGAAATCCAAGAGTTTGGAACTTTTGAATTATAAATAAATGGAAAACACAAACGAAATTCCGTATAAAATCTCATTAATAACAGCCAAATTTAGTGAAACATTTCAAATTCAGAGAATGCAGAGACGGATAAACAAACATCTTACATATACTATCTTTGATATCTTGACATGCTGGAGAATGAAAAAATGTGCAGCTTAATGCTCAGATCTACCCCTGACACTACAGGGCTATCAGAACCAGGCAATGTTCTTCTTGACAGCAGATATATTAACAGCTGTAGAGTGATAACTGAAGAATAAGAACCAACTAGATGCTACTTATGTTTTATCCAGCCTGCCTGCACCTAACTTCCAACCAACAGCAACCCGAGAAACCGGACGGCCCATGTGGCAATCAGCACTATAGTCGTGAGCTCCTGATGATGGGCATAGTAGTGCCCGAAACATGTTGAGCCTATCATAAGTATAATAAAACATAAGTAGCATCTAGTTGGCTCTTATTCTTCAGTTATCACAATGATGCACCGTCCAATACATATCAAACTGCAGAGTAAGTATGTGAATACATCTACCTTCTTAGCACACTTCCTACAAATCAGGGAAATACATATATCACAGAGAGACATTGAAAACAGGACATGCGAACTCATAAAGGCTTCAGTTTTGGAAATATACATTAATAAATGTAACAAAATCAGAAAATTATTACACACTTACAGAAAAATTATGTTAAAAAAATCACAGAAATTGAGTTATAAAACAAACATAGCAGTTTATGGAATTACCTTGCAGAAATAAAAACAATTAACAATTGAAGTAAAATGTGTTGGGAGTCTGGTGTTCATATTGCGGTTTCAGAGCCATTACAAACGATGTATGTGTTGTACGCGAGCATTCTGCTTAATTACAGTCGCAACTCTACAGCATGAAGCTAGCTCACAGTTCACTTCCTTTATATTATAGAAAGTTTTGGTTATTAGATTAATCATACATAAGATTAGTAACAACATTACTTAAAATAGAATTACTATTATCAGTAATAAATATCTTCAAAGCAAATTGCTGTCACTAATATATTTAATAGAACAATAGACATCTCAAAACCAAAAACAATACTCTTTCACTTCGATAAACAACCGACAAGGATATATAAGGACTTCGGTGTCTTGGCATGTGAAACTGTGTCATTGGATTAATTGGTTCTTGAAGTTTTGAGGGATCATTAGCATGTTCAGCTTCAAGGGTTCAGCAGTCTGAAAAGAAGAACGTACCACCGACCTTCAAAATGTCAGTAAGCATGTACCCAACGACACAGCACCACATCCCAGAATTTAGAAGTCAACCACACTGCTGTGAGAACCTCAAATCTCACAAAGTTATACATAATTTGAGGTTTTCATAGAGATGAAGATTATCCTGTGGTCCTCTTGGTTGTGACACCGTGTAGTCTGGGCCCGAGCAGACTGTGGCATCACAACCTGGAAGACTACAGTATGAATCAGATATGGTCTGCTCCACACAGTAAAACATACGTTGCACCATAACACGTCACAGATAACTGGACAAGTTATTTAATGACGTGCTGATATGTCACTGGATATGAATGTCTAAATAACTCATATAGTTAAGACAAAAGGTATATGACCCACAATCCATGACACATCACTGATTGCTCAAAAACTGAGCTACAACGTGTAAACAAACTTTTGGGGGTTATATAACTGCAGTTGCTATATGTACACAAAATAAAATAAATGACTGAAGATTTTGGTCAGTTTATTGACTTATGCCACTTATGCTTCATAAGAGCAGTCATACTGTTTCTGCACTATTATTACACATAGAAAATAAATGCAACATGTGAACACACCCAGCAGCCATTTGGGTGATGCTGTTAACAGATAACATTATGATAAATAAAAATGACAAGAAAAATTACCACCATATTGCCAGATGCACGCGACAATAAGAGTTGGTGTTCCCGAGAGTTTTTATTGAAGTTTCAGAATGGTGGCACATGAAGCCCAAAACCAACCACTCACCTCCATCGAGTGCCAAAGATCATGAAGGCCAAGGCTGACAGTGGGGTGCAGTGACAAGCCTGTAGCAGATTGGTATGATTCAGTGATGTAATGCACCTGCTTCGTCTATTCCTAGAACTTTTCAGTATCAATTAAGAGAGAAATGTGGAAGAGAAGCAACTAATAATTAATCATGGAACTATTGGAAGTTCTATTGCTTTTCCTAAATGAAAATCATTTTCATTCCAGTGATAATGAATACCTTAAACTAGAACACAATATGAGATATGAGATCTGACAGCAATCTTCTGTCATATGATGCTCTGTCATTGGGTCAGTAGTTCCCATAACCTCAAGGGATCATCGCACATCCTAATGACAGAGTCACTACAAATCTTCAAAATGTCAAGCAACTACTTGCTGACATCACAGAACATCCGAGCCTTCAAGCTCACAACAATCAGGAAAAGAAGTCAACAACATACAGTTTTGGTACTAGTGTAAACTAGTGTTGTTGGATGAAAGTGAGAATTCAGTTCAATAAGAATCATTACACTAATAGATCCAGGAAATGGAAATAAGCTGCCCAAATGTACCATAAGAACAATGTTCCTTTTGCACACCTTCCAACACATTTTTAAACTGCTTTCTGAGCTGAAGGACAGCAAAAGTTTTGCCAAGCAGTAATTTAAATAACGTAACTCCACATGTCGGCAATTACATGGCATATTGTCACACATGGAGTGGCCCTTACAATCTGCATTATAACACTGTTGTAGACTGCTAACACTTCAAAATCAAAGGAACTATACATCAGTACCAAACAAATGTCACAAGCTAGCTATATGATACAAAATCTGCCATCTATGAATGACAAGTGAAAACAAAATTACAGGTACCTGAAAATTGTTTCAGATAAGAAACATTACAGGGAAGTATGGCCACCACTGCACACGGCAAGTCTTACACACATACAGACAGCTGACTCTAACTGCAAACAAACAACATGCACTCTCCTTATCTCATCTATGCAACTTGGTTCTATCAAGTAACTAACCCAACACATCCTCTTACCTTATAAGACAGAGCTCGGTTCTGCAATTTCCTTCACCTTACTTGAACAACTTCCTGTACCATTGCTGTTTTCCTTATCCTTGTGGCGCTCCTTCTTTGACTTCTTCCGGCGCTTGGAGGAACCACTGCCACCTTTAGGTGAACGCTCAAGAAGGAACAAGGCTTCATGAAAATCATCTGAACTTAGGTTGGATTCCTGAACGTGGAGCACTGAGCTTAATGCACCATCAGTTGATGACTTTGGAAACCGAAACATTTCTCTTTCCCTCTCTGGTTCACTTGCTGATTTTGATTTTGTTGTAGAGTTACTAGAAGGCTGAGTGGTGCTTGGTGCAATGCCTACAGAGCTTGCATTCCCTGATGTTAAAACTGGAGACAGAGCACCTGAACGAGGACTTGAAATGTTAACAGGAGAGCCTGGGGAAGGGAGAAGTGGTGACAGAGGTGGAGGAGTAATAACCATAGTGTTGTTTGTTAGGGTTGTACAAGATGAAGTCAAGTTCACAGGACTGGAGGATTTCAGCAACAGAGGTGGAGGTTCTGGGGACGCTGAATGAGCAGCTGTGTTGGAAGCATTCAGGGAGATGCTTGACGATCCGAGAACAGTCGCTGACAGTGGAGGGGCTAAAGGTGTAGGTGGTGGGACAGTGAGACTGGACGACCGGGACTGACGGCCTACACAGGAGTTTGTCGTGGCAACAGAAGGTGTGGTTATAATCGCAGGAGACCTTGGTTCAGGTGTGCGACTGATAGAAACACCACTAATAAATAATGTAGGGGATTTTGGTATACCAGTTTCAGACTCATACTCATTTGAACTGTCCGTCTCCAACTGACGCCCATTATTAGTGCTGTTTATGATGGTTCCAGAAACGCTAGTGCTGGCATGATTCGGAGACTTGCAGATACGGATGCGTAAGCTTGATGAACCGCCCCCATTTCCAGCTTTGCCTCCTGCATACTTAAAAGCTTTTCGGTGGGCATCAAGCAAAGAATTTGCAGTCAATGACTTTGCCGACGAGACACCTGATGTAACAGCAATGCTATTATTCCTTCCACTCACCACTCCTAAATCTTTGCATGTTTTAACTTCTTTATCTAACACACTACTCTTATCTGAGATCAACACAGGCTTTATTTCACGTTCTGAAAACGAATTTCTATCTGTGCTACTGGAGTTTGCACCACTGCTCTCATCCTCAATGTAACCCTTTCCTTCCTCATCATCTTCTGTGGTGGTACCTGTAACAACATACTGAACTATTCATCTGCTGCAAGGTTTGATCTTGTTGCTGAAGAGACAAGTCTTCTGGGATGTGACCCTGTGCTGTTAGAAGACTAGCTCCCAATGGTCCAGAGGATCGTACAGCCATAGCACCTTCGAATCAATGAGAAAGTGTCACATCTCAGAAGACCAGAATCTTCATCTCATTCATTGTCACATACAATCAACAAACTTTACTTGACAAAGCAATCTACACAAATACCAGTTGAAAATCCATACACATTTGATACCTTCAAGATATGCACTAAGTTAAAAAGCTTAGTACATTCTTTTGGCACAGAATGTAGTACCAAGAATAATGGGTAGGTTATGTTTATTTGTTCATAAAGTTATTTCAACTCTAAAAGTACTTCAATAACTTCACAGAGCAGAGTCCTTTTTCAGAAGTCAGAACTAACACAGCTGCTCAAGAAATTTGCCTCCTTCTATGAAGCCCAAAGGTTACAATACTGTTTTCATAAAAATCCACTTCAGGACTCTATACTGAGCACTTTGCCAAAACTCCCTCATATCTGTGTATATAATCAACATATTCTTTCATTCCCGCAACTTCATCATCCACCTAAACCAGATTTGGTCACGTCATTGATGGAGGCAGCACAGTCCATCGGAAAGAAACTTTAACACATGTTGTGAAGACCCCCCCCAAAATGGCAATAATTTAAACAAACAAATGAGGCATTCTCTTGAGCATTTGCCTTCTGAGGTCACCAGAACTGATGCAATTTGATATGCTCTTGTGGACTTACTTCAAAACTAACAGATATGGGCATAATGGGCTGATGGTCAACTTGGATAAACTCACAATGGCAAATAACTGCAGCTGTTGAAACAGTAACTCCAAAGATATGCAGATGTGCCCAGCCCTAAAGCAGTTATCGGCATGACATGTGGCAGACCACAAAAGGTAAGGGCAAGTGTGATCAGTGCATGCCACCATGGCCTATGGGAATGGGGAGGTGCAGGTGCAGTCATTCTTGCCCGTGGCACCAGAGTGAGCTGAATGGTCAGCCTCACTCCCTCGACTACCGTAAGATTGGGGAAAGAGCTGGGTGGACCCCAGAGCCATTCTGGACATGCTGAAGAACCGAAAGTCTTGTCCTGCTGGCTACTGAACTACAATTCCACGGAGGTCCAATCCATAGCCTAGTGCCGCCATCTACTGATTGCTGCCAGTTACAGAACTGAACTGCTTGGTCAGGTCACAAGCTGTAACTCCATAAACACAGCTTTGTGTTGAAGTAGTTTAATTAACAAAGTCCTTGCAGTTGATTGGCTTAGATTACTAATTAATTAGAAATAAGGGAATAATATTGGCTGACTAAAATAAATGCTGTTGATGACTTAATACACCAGACAAATGGTATTTAGAACAACCTAGAACGAACTCTGCTGCAGTGTGTCTGTCCCAGTAATGATAATTGTGAGGCCACAAACCCCCACAGTCATTCTAATATTCTGGAATGCTTTCTTCTCTCTTTCTTTGTCAAAAAAATAGTTAGTTGTCAGAAAATACTTTTTAGAAGATAGATTCTCCAGCTAAGATCCAATTTATCTGGCTGCTACCTGTTGCTATAACAAGGAAAATCATTTTAAAGATTTAATGGAAATGAGGTTTGAATTGCAAATTCTCTCTGCACTTTCTACACTTAAAATATAACAGTTCTGATTTAAATTTGATGCTACATAAACCACATAACAGTAAATCACCCATTTATGTTCTTATCTTTGGAAGTTCTGTCTGAGGCTTGAACTATCGACCCTGGCAGGATACACTATCACTATACTGACTGAGCTATCCAGGATCCAAATATTGACATTCACTGACATATTTTCCCAGTTAATCTTCCATATGGTTTTATGATTCTTTTGTTACGTATAACAGTTCTGAAAATGCAGGCTCTCTGTACCATAAAACATGAACATGTGATGACACAATGTACCAAAAGAGAATCACAAAACACTCAGTGCAAGAACTACTGATCTGCTTGTGACTGAAAACAAACATCTGTACCTAGAATTCCACAGACTTCAAGATCTGCGTTCAAAGAATCAGAAGTAGTTGTTGTGTCTTCAATGGAGGACTGGCCACCAAAGTAGATACTGGCACCATCTTCAGAGTTGGCAAGAGATGTTTCTCCACCAGCATTTCCGTTGCTACCACCACTGTGATGATGAAGCAGAAGGAAGTGTCGCCCATACATGGACTTTCCAAATGAAGCAGCTGCTGGGAAAGCCAGTATTCTCTTAGCAATGTCTTCGGGCTTCTCTTCATGTTGACTGCTGTGATCAGAATCAAGATGGTATCTGCAAGCAGTTCAGGTTACATATGAAGGGCTCTGGAGGAAGGGAAAAAAACACAGAAAATTTTGCTGGAAAAAACCTGTCAGAAAATTACAACCTGGAAGGACAAGAGTGACAGAATGATAATATTAAATCAGAGCTTAGGGATATTGGCTCTCAGAATATAAAATGGATTAAACTGGCTAGGGTTGGGCCCAACACAGGTATAAACTTTACTACTGATCCTTCATGTTCCACTATAATGAGTAAAGAAATTGTACATTCAATTCTCAGTACCTCAGGAAAGAGGCCATCTCCTCTTTATGTAATTTTCTCAAGTCACCTGTTCCTTTATACCTTTTAGGTCAAAATACTTTCCTCAGTATCCAACAATGCCCTTGGCCTGTGTTCTTCCCTTAACCTCTAAACAACCTACATTCACATATGCAAATACATGTAAAAAAACACCACTATCATTTCATTTCATATATTTAAGCAATGCGAAAATAAACTGCATTTTTAAAACATGCTGTATAATCTTATGTTTATTGGACCATGCATCATCTTGATAGTTGAGTAAAGAGAGACCAACTTTATGTCACTTGCTTTATTATTTCTTTATTTAATGCTCAACATGTTTCGGATGTTAATACATCCATCCTCAGGAGCTTGCAACTTATGTGCTGAGTTATTTCACGGGTTGTATTGATCTGGTTCGATGTGTGTTGGTGTTACGTTGTGGCACGGCTGTGGTGGTGTACGGATACAACACCAACACACAACGAACCAGATCAATACAACCCATGAAATAACTCAACAAATAAGTCGCAAGCTCCTGAGGATGGATGTATTAACATCCGAAACATGTTGAGCATTAAATAATGAAATAA
>Ga0123355_10011863_pt1 | contig 13462 bp, 8 predicted proteins | sample TergutEmb28metaG_3_FD_89872 | JGI IMG/M metagenome (GOLD analysis project Ga0123355, IMG submission 89872) | Embiratermes neotenicus P1 segment gut microbial communities from Petit-Saut dam, French Guiana - Emb289 P1 | ecosystem: Host-associated > Arthropoda: Insects > Digestive system > Gut ...
ACAAAAAAAAATCACACGTTGAAAGATCGGGAGAGCGAGGGGCCACGCACGTCTCCGAAACGGGAAATGAGGTGCCCGGGAAACATGTTTCGAACAATGGTCATTGACTCGTTTGCAGTGTGCACTATGGCACAATCTTGTTGAAAGCACACACTGGCACAGTTTATTCCTTTTCGGTCCAGTCTGCCCCCCCCCCCTCGGCCTACGTACTGAGTACTACCCATTCAGGTTCCCGTGGGTCACTCTGTACAATTTTATACATATCAGTATTTGAGAGCAATAAACAATTACCATACCTGATAATCGCAAATAGCCTTATTCTAGAGAGTAAAAACACTGCATGGCTTTACCCTAAACCGTTTAAAACACAAATATAATAGATATAAGAATAAGCAAATATTAGGAGTGAAGTGCGAAAAGTAATTTTATTAAACAAATTACACCTGCAGCAGTAAATAAGCGCTCACCTACTCAAGAAATTCTTGGCCTGTTATTAAAATAGAAGATTTACCTTGAACCATATCCCGAGCGCAGAATTTAATCTACAGCCTCAGAACCTTTATCTCTACGATCCCTGTCAATATTAACCATATTTACTCATGATTACGAAAAGAAATGTTTTCCCTTCAGGGTTTTCAATTTAAAGTGTATACAAATTTTTCGTATTGGCAAAGAGGGATACATCCCCATTTATGTAAAAGTCCATAATCTTAACAGTATTAGGCGAAGAATACACACACACACACACACACATATACACACAAACACACACACACATACACACACACATATATATATTTATATATATGTATATGTATATATATATATATATATATATCTGACGAAGCTCCTAGTTCCGAAATCTAGTGCTTTATCTTGCAAATCTCCCTTACGACCAGCCTTACAAATACATGTAACTGAGAAAGTACTGTGCTTAGCAATAGTTCAACATGTGTAAATAAACGTTCTTTCTTCTAAAGTTCTTAGGACTTTTACTTTCTTTGGGGAGGGAGGACGAGATACTGAAAATGACTCAACTTTCAGTCAGCATTTCTTTTTATTACACACTAATTAATAAAACTTACGTTTAAAAGAAAAGGAAGACGCTTTTCTTCGATTGCATTCTGCTTTAATTTCGAAGTCTGTCACATTAAAGACCTAAGATAAAAGACATTACTCTTTAAGAAATTTCTGCTTTAATTAGTCGCTATTCAGAATCGTTTGAGTAGTCTTATTCGCTCTTTCTTATTTCTGATGATATCAAACGTCTTTACTAATTTTCCACAATTGTGAAATTTTGAACTTTTCCAAGGCGTCGTGTGTACAAGGTCATTAGGAGTTCCTGGAAAAAGCAAGAGCAACAGCAGGACTGAAGCCTTTTCTCTCGAATAATTGACACGAGGACTAAGAATTGTTGAAATAAATAGATTTATCAATGTTGTAACACAAAGTGACTCTTTTAATAGTACGAAATATCAGAAAGTCACATTCTTGTGCTCTATCCCTAAGTTTTAACTACGTCAAAGTCTTGTTTTACTGTATTCAGCTGTTTCATGTTGTTTTTTGAGAAATTATTTCATATCATCCTGAAGGGGCTGAGGAAACTCTCGAATGACACAACACGGAAGCTGAGTATTTGCTCTCTGAACCTTCCGGATACAGAGCAGAATGAAAACCATTACTCTAGCGTGGTACAACTACAACATTATAGCGGAGGTAAGTGTTCCAAATGTCGATCGTAAGACCGCCTACATTCTAATCCGTATAGAAGCGCCTTCACCATCCGTATAAATATTCCGATCTCATTCGACGCTCTTTAAAGATAAACGACATCCTATGTAGTTCAGATTGTCTACTGTAGAATGGTGAAATAAGCATGAATAATGAGTTGGGAAGGATGTGTGAGAACGTGTTTATAGCTTCATTTAAGACACTATTCCAGAATTTGCTTAGAGGATATGAGGAAAAACGCAAAGAAATGAGCCAGGGTGTTCGGTACCAGGTCCAAGATTTGGAACTAAAATATTATGTTACGAAGAATAAACACTAATCAGCCGAGAGAGATTTCGGCACCTCTTTAGTTAAAATGGAGTGTTTTCTGCGGCGCTTCGACCCGATTTCGGGTCATGGTCTCCCTTTAGGGGCTTCGCGATTACATTCATTGGACACTCCGCACTCGATAGTACTCCTCTGGACGAGTGATCAGCCCGAAGCAGATACTTCTAAAATTTCGTATTTAAGTAGCTTACTAATCGACAAAAACATAACGATGAATATTATGATATCAACGAGTGAAACGAATCGGTGAATATATTTAAGAACATCCGGTAGGTTTGTGGTTGGTCAAGCGCTTGTTATAAAAAGCATATCGTGGTTTACAAAATCATTAAAACGGATCATTCAACAACCTAATTAATATTCTATGGCTTGTATAACAATAACGGCTTTATAGCACACGCGGCGAACAATTGTATCGTGTTTCCGTCGCGTTTAAATCCGGAAATCTAGTAAAAGTGAATGAGAACAGTAGCTTTGTTTGAATGGCCGGATAAACATATGTACTCTTGATTTATAACAGAATTGGGCGTTAGGCTGCGGGCGGCAGTCCCTTCTCTGATGTTACAAATCCCCAACCGAATTATATTACATAAACAACTAAGCTTGCATATCACTTCCAGTATATTATTATTCACACCTTTCGTTCTGATACCAGGATTTGGCTCATACGTACATAAATATTTAATACTATGGTCTTCCGCTAATAAATTGTCCTAAGGGAGTTATGTAATATGATGGACTCGCTGATTAAAAAGGATTGTCCACCACAGATTAGGCTCAATTCTCATCAGCCGCAGCCATTGTTTACTCTATTTCTCTGAAGGTAGAATCGTTTTGGGGTTTGTTTTCTGTAACACTTAAATAAGGCTAGCTGTTCTTAGTTTTATTTTGCCGTAGCTAAGGTTGCCAGCCTCTGACTTCTTACAGCAGTGAGACGGCGTTCATCCAATGGCAGGACATGTGGGATTTGTGGTGGAAAATGTGGCAGAGGGACAGGGTTTTCTCTATCAGTATCATTCCAACAGTGCTCTGTACTGATATTAATTTAGGCTCTCTGCTATCGATGCTATAAAGTCTTACCTAATGACAGCTTCACTAAACAAAAAAAAAAGTATTTTCTACCGCACAGAAAACACTGTGTCTCAATTACCAAGACAAACAGTAGAAAGAAGTGCTATTCAATCTAAGACTCATACAAAATCCATAAATACGCTCTTTGGGAACAATGCGGAGTTTTTGAACATTAAGTTGATTAATTCAGATGTGATGAAATTGACAGGTCACGAAGGTTGAAAGACAGATGAGAAAGTGCATTAGACTATTAATTCAAAACCTGAAAGGAACGGGAAATTAGGAAGATCTAGTTATGGCTAGGAGGATAATATTGAATTTATCTTAAACATACAAGATGTAAGAATGTGAAATGGATACATCCGGCTGAGGACAGGGATCAGAAGTGGACTGTTGCGAACACGGTAATGAACCATCAGTATCCAACATCATTATCATCAGCAACAGAAACAGAGAGAGAGAGAGAGAGAGAGAGAGCAATTTCAGCTTCTTTTCCTTCTTTATATTGTTGGTCTAACCATCTTTTTTGGTCGACATTATGTTTCGTACCCTCTATTATTTCACATTTTATTCAGAAATAAACTTTTAATCGAAATTATATATTTTCAATCCTATGGAATGATAACGAAACATTTAACTACAACTGTATTATTGTATCAAAAACTAACCTGAATTTGGCCGGATTACTGGCCGAAACATGTTGGTGCAGATGTTATAAATAAAAGTACGCACTAAACAAAATCAAAGTGCATTTGCTGGTTGTTTATAAGTTTTATAAATCTAATTAATGCACGGAATATGGATCAATGAAAATAATTTGGATTCGTTAAAATAATTTGCTTTCTTCTTTTCCTAACTCGGGATGTAACAAGAATGTATGAAGTGCAATGGACACTCTTGCCATTATTTACGGCAGCCGCCCTTCTTAAGCGAAGGAAAACTATTGCCACACATTTTATGGATGCAGCATGGACTGTCACTCCCAAACCATAATTTCTAGTTATGTAATTTCTATTCCTATCTTTATTGTTGCACCTTGCATATCGTCGAATTATTTAATTATTAACCAACAGAAGCACATACATAACATTTCACATTAAAACATTAAAATTGCTCCGACATGTTTCGATTCTAAAATCATCATCAGGGAGCTACACTTTAATCGCCAAAGTCACGTTTAAAACAGTCACTGATTCAATTCATTGCATTAAGAGGGTGACAGCACCCTGTTAATGCAATGAATTGAATCAGTGACTGTTTTAAACGTGACTTTAGCGATAAAAGTGTAGCTCCCTGATGATGATTTTAGAATCGAAACATGTCGGAGCAATTTTAATGTTTTAATGTGAAATTTCATGCATGTGCGTCATTTGGTTAATAATTAAATAGTTCTGTTCCTATATTTAAATGTCATCTCGTTAAAATTATAGTTACTGAATATATTGCGATATTAACCACGAGAATAACATGATCAAAGGACAGGAAAAGCTATTGCTACCTATCACGTCATAAAAGTTCAAACACATTTTTCATTATTTTTTTTCGTGTTAACCGTTTAAAGTTCAGTGGTGAGTTATGATGTGTTCGAAATTAAGAAACCACATTTTCCCCGCAAAGAGTATTTGCGTGTTCACTCAGCTATCCTCCTACTCAATTACGTAAAGAGGTCGGGTCGTCAAGCTGAACACTCCCTTCCATCTAGTGCTGTGGTTAAGAACTGGTGGAGCCTTAACTTTTCTTCCTCCATTATGCCTTCAAGGTGTGCACAAGAACAAACAGCCACAACCTAGGCAATAGACAGGACGGTCCGAATTTCAATTCACAGCATGGACATGAGAGATTTTTCTCTTCTCCAGTGCGTCCAGACCGATTTTACGGCCATTAAGCCTCCTATGAAATGGACACTAGGGTTTCCTTCGCCGGGGTAAGGCGGCCGCGGCGTGAAGGTGAGTACCTTCCATCTAATACAGAGGTTAAGACTGAGTGGAGCTGTAACTCAAGATTTCCGTAGATGTGTCAATGGCGTGCACACGGATAACCTTCTACGTTTTATCTTCTAGAAGTGTTCAGAATAAAGAAGGCTTATAAAAAATTATTCGGACAGGATTTTAATTGATAATGCATCTACTGTGAGGTAGGAATTAAATTTTTTAAATCCATAATTTAGGTTAGTTTTAGTATTTAAAGTTATAAATAATATTTTTTATACCATTTTATCAGCCAACGTTGTTCTTCAAACATTGATCACGGAAACTTTTCTCAGTCTTCGAAGAAAGGACAAAACCTCGAGGTTTTCCCGTCCAATACATCACAGCTACACCAACCTGTTCACAAATAGGTAATAACGGATCCCCGAGTACGAGGCTACATATATTGTCACGAAGAGGCGTGTTATTTGGAGTAAAAAGAAAATCGAAACCAAGTGTGACCGACCATAAATCACGATCAAGATTTACATTATGCAAACCATAAAGAGACACGGGTTATAAATCTTAAATATCTACATGCATCTGAACTGCTGCCCAAAATTACACGTTCAGAGTTTAAGGCTGGCCAGATTTTGCTTGGTAAATATATGGGCTGCATTTAAACAAGTTAGAAGGTAAAGTTTCCTGTTACAGGCCTGGTGTGGCCCAGAGGGTTGGTACAGGTACAGCTCTACTCTTCCATGATCTCGGCACTAGAAGGGGGTGAGTGGTCAGCAGCACGCCCCGGCCGCACTTTACTCCCGGGAAAAACCCCGTACCCATTTTAGAGGAGGCTGGGTGGGCCCCAGGGCCGGTCTGAACGGGCGGAAAATCTCGTCCCCATCGGAATTCGATCCCGTACCGTCCAGCCTGTAGTCAGTCGCTGTACCGACTGAGCTACCCAGCCCACAAACAAGTTAGAAGGTAGCATGCAATACTTGTAAATTTCTTCTTATTAGTTGAAGAATAAAAGACCAACTTGATGTCACAATTTATTAAGTTTTATTTCACTTCTTCTATGCTCAACATGTTTCGGACATTAATACATCCATCATCAGGAGCCTGCGACTTTTTTTATTGTATCACCACATTGGTTGTGTGATCTTGTTTCGATGTGTGTTGGAGTTTGTGTTGGAGTGGTGTCCGTGTGGCAGGCTGAAGCCTGCCACACGGTTACCAACCCAACCCAGCCACACCGAAACTCCAACACACATAGAAACAAGAACACACGACCAATGTGGTGATACAATAGAAAAGTCGCAGGCTCCTGATGATGGATGTATTAATGTCCGCAACATGTTGAGCATAGAAGAAGTGAAATAAAACTTAATAAATTATGACATGAAGTTGGTCTCTTATACTTCAACTATCACAATGATGCACGGTCCAATATATATATATATATATATATATATATATATATATATATATAAGATTCTTCTTATTACTTTAATTTATTTTTAAGATTTACGGCGATAGAGCCAATTTTGGGTCTCACCCATGCCCTGACCGATGTCCTTTACGTCAAACATATTTCTTCTTCTCCGAGTTGAAAATCGAAACCGATAGGAGAAAGACATTTGTTCTTAATACATTCAGATATTCAGTCGTTTTCTGTAAGGTATTTTACGTGGAAACATACAAATTTAAGAACATTATTCTCTAAAAGCTACAAATGTACTACCTGCTGAAGACAAAGTTCGGTTCAGAACTGTGCTGTGACTGCAAAAAGCAAGTTCCTTCAAAACTTGGCCCGTGATTCACAAGACTGCGTGACGGGAAACAGATTAGCGCTAGCAATTAAATTGAGATCCCAACTAGTCGAGAGACATCATTAATCACTTTTTAGTGGGGTGTCATAAAGCGGGTTAAAAATGTTTGAAAATAATAATTTTGAACAATTAAATGATACACTGGGGCCATATAGAGCTGATTTAGTATTTCCTCTATAACCCGGATATAACGAGAAGTGCTTAACACGCATAATCTTTCCTCTTTGAATTAACGACTGTTTATTATAGATGAACACGAAAATCTGCAGCAGGCTACATGAAAACCCTGTCCATTTTACTTCAAACTAAATACCGAACCACTCATAATACAGACCCAAATCTTGTAGCATATACGTTGGCTATAAATTTTATTTCACGATTAGTTTTAAAGGTCACCATTGTTTTGTTGTGTAATGCAAACGGAAATGTTGGTGGGGGTTGGATGGCTGGAATTCAGTTTCCATGGAAGAGTTCTGTTGATCATTCGTCATGCTATGCAGCTGGCACAACGGACTTATTACCTGAGTTAAACCGATGTTGAGTGTGGAGATAATGAACTCACATTCACCTAACGCCGAAGTTAATAATGTGTGAACACTTCACTCCGCTTCCATATCCGCCTTCATGGTGTGAGGCTTACGGGCAGGGAAGGCTGTTCTATACTAAGTTCAGGCTGACATTGCTCGCTTTTCAACAGGGACGCTCGGATCCAAAGCCAGAATACTCCACACTGGATTTGTGGTGGAAGAAGTGGCTCATCTCCGGGCAATTTATTGCTGCCATGACAATTAATATCCCACCAATTACTCATATTCACTGATCATCAAAGGCCGCAACACCATGAGACTCAACTTACCTATGTTCATACACAATAAAAAGTATATTTTATCGGACTACTAGTTGTTATGAAATTGATATTTGATCTTGAAGAGAACAAAATGAGCATAAAATAAGCTACCGAAATGAGATTTAGAAATCAGAAGTGCGCAGATTCTAAGTTTTAAAGTTGAGCCCACAAAGTTTAGGTTTTGTCAGCGGCTTAAATTTTCATAGAATCCGAAGGTGCAATACCGTATTCATTAAATCCTAAATTTGGATCCTGTTGCGAACCAACTGCGACAAATAATATAGAGTGATTGTTATTTCAAATTAAATAACCCTCTTTGTTTCGAAATGCTGAGTTAGTGAACATTCTAGTGTGGACGCTTAAAATTACGTCAGCCTTTGCCCTTTGAAGATCTGAACAGCGATTTCATTGTGGAGTTCACTTATTGTTGGGTTGGGTATTCCTACGAATTTAACGCTTTTAACGCAGCGGTAACTGTATTTACCACCTGCGTTTACATTTACACTCTGTAGGCCTATTTTCTCTACAGAGCGTATTTATGTTGTTCGTATGATTGTCACGATAAACAGCGATTACTTTCGAAAACAAAATGGAAGGCTGTTTTTTGTAACGGGACAGCGTTTTGTGTAAAACAGGAACTGACATTTAAATATTATTTAAAGGGACTTTGTGTTTCAAAGGACGTGTGCACCTGTGTAGGGTTAGCAGTTTACAAACCGCACGTTAATCTACAATGTGTCGCTGTTGGAAGCCCTCTGTGATGCATTATCCTAATGTTCATCAGACACACCACAGAAGCAATGCACGGTATTCGAACCCAGATATATATGTTGGCAGATACCAACTGTAACTAATAGCTTTCACTCTCACTGAAAGTGGAATGAGAGTGAGTGAGAGAGAGAGAGACAGAATATAATAGTTGGATGCTATATGGGCCCCAGAGGAGCAAGAGGTGGCATTAGCAGACGCTCCCCCCCACACCTGCTGCCATGACCTTAATTCAGTCAACACATTAAAATCTTATTACGATCACATTAGCCGGGGACCTACCGTACGGTTCACCTCTACAAGCAAACATTCGTTATTCGTGGAAAAACAGTAAAAAATGTGACTCTAAACCAGCACTAACCCTGATTTCCATTAAGTCATTACGCGTTCCGAAAACAGCTGGGGTTTTATGGCTCAAGTCACGGAAACTTTGTTAAAGAGATTGTAATGGAGATGAAAAAAGTTCTGAAGTTTTAAAAAGGACAAGTTGTTAGGAACTGGGGATATAAACTTAGTATTTATTCTTGTTTGGATCTCCATTAATCGGCTCAAGCGTCTTCCGATTACATAACAAACATTTTATAATCTCTGTATGTGACCTTTGGGGTTCAGAGTCTGTTATATCCCGTTTTCTTAACGTCGGTTAAGCGTCTTTAGTGATTAAGTTCCTATATTTATAGTTATTACATAAATAAACTGCTTTGATGTTTGGACCTGAAACTTTTATTCCGAAACTGCTCGAAATTTTGTTTATTTTTTATAATGACCAACAAATGTACAATTAGCTCACAAAACATCACACTTCTACATGCTTTGACACTATCGTGTCGTCCTCAGGGAACTTGTAATCAAAACCCTGTCAAGTTGCACAAGTATTTTAAATGCCGCTGTTGGTAATACAATTTATAATTAGAATGTTTTAATATCTGAATTACAATACGCCGGTCCCAGTGGCCGCGCGGTCTAAGGCGTAGGTCTGCGGCCGCTCGCCTGCTGAGATCGTGGGTTCGAATCCCAGCGGGGGCATGGAAGTCTGCCTGTTGTGAGTGTTGTGTGTTGTCAGATAGAGGTCTCTGCGTCGGGCTGATCACTCGTCCAGAGGAGTCCTACCGACTGTGGTGCGTCACTGTGTGTGATCTAGAATCCTTGTGAATGAAGAGGCCCTGGCCTAAAAATGTCCGCCATTTTACTTAAAGACATAAGTACCTGTTATATTTTCTGGCGAAATGGAATCGCCACACAAGTGCTCACTGTGAGTGAAATTAAACAATGCTCTTAGGACAGCCGAGGAGGTAAGTGGTTTGTCTCAAAAGTAAGTGTACTGATTTTTTTTATTTAAATGTCTATTGGACTCACGTGAAATTACAAGTTATCTCCTTCAAAGTATGACCCTTGGGAAGTTACACAATGGTTCCAACGGTTTTTCCACTGATCACAGCAGTACCGGAAGTCATTTTCTGTAAGTATGTGTAGCTCATCGGTTACAACTTTTTGTATGTTTTCCATCGTCCCGAAATGATGACCCTTCAACTTCAATTTCAACTTACAGAAGAGGTAGAAATCACACGGAGCTAGATCTGGGCTGTAGGGAGGATGTGGAAGTACGTGAATGTTTTCCTTCGCCAGAAATTCTCGAATTGAAAGCGCAGTGTGAGCTGGCGCATTATCGTGGTGCAGCACCCAGTCGACTGCAATGTCCGTTAGGACTCGCTGGACTCGCAAATGGTATGTTAGAATTCTATGAAATGCACTTTTATCCAAGCCCGTTTCTTCTGCAATCATCCTGACACTCAATTGGCGATCTTTCGCCATCACAGCTCGCACCACTTCCACATTTTGATAATTTGTTGACGAGATTGGTCTTCCAGAACGAGGGTCGTCTTCAACATTTTCTCGGCCCTCTTTGAGAGCTTTGTGCCACTTAAAAACCATAGTTCTCGATAGAGTGGCATCTCCATAAGCTTCAGTTAAAGAAGCAAATGTCTCTGTGGCAGATTCATTTAGTTTCACACAAAATTTCATAGCGTACCGTTGTGCCATATTTTCCTGCTACGCAAACGTAACGAGGTGATAAAACATGACCATAGACAAACAGCAGTAGCGCACGGCTGACTCAACCAATCCAGTTGAAACAAGTAATGACATGCAGCCAAGGTCACTACCTACGCGCCAATATACATCAATGATGTGCGACGCTACCAATTCGTACATGGGAAAATCAGTATACTTACTTTTGAGACAAACCACGTATACACATTACGCGAACGGGCCACAATGTTCCCATATATATATATAATATCATTTACTTATTTTTACTATCTTCCCCAAATATGTAGAACTAAGTGCATTTTCAAAGGACGTTGATAATTTTAACACTCTGGCAGCGGAAGCAGTAATTTTAACAGCACGAATAACAAAAGTTGCCAATAAACCAACGTCTAGCCGTTTTAAATCAGCTCACACGACTGTACTATATTTCCCTAAGAAACATATTAATATTATCCTCGCGTTTACTTCTTCGTCTTCAAAGTGCTTCTGATGAGGAACAAACGATATTTATGAGTATATTTATTTTATACTTCTACTCCAGCCATATGCCCATCCAATGTTAACTTCCTAGAGGCATTTGTCTCAGTAATTAACCAACTTGATGCACAAAATTTTTGTTTTACAATAAGTTTATTTCATGCCTCTACGTGTTTCGAGCACATGTGTTCATCATCAGGAGGTCAAAATTGCATTACACAGCCTCTGGTATCATCACACCTATAAGTGTGACGATACCAGAGGCTGTGTAATGCAATTTTGATCTCCTGATGATGAGTACATGTGCTCGAAACATGTAGAGGCATGAAATAAACTTATTGTAAAACAAAAATTTTGTGCATTAAGTTGGTTAATTACTGAGATAAATATACTGCGATGCACGGTCAGCAAAACGTCAAAATTCCTAAAGGTAATTTCACAACTCTGACAATAATAGGTGACTTGCATAAATCACTAACTTTTTATTTATGTAACATTCCAAAGAACCCGCTTGCTTAGCCTCCGTAAGTTCAAAAAATTTTTAATGTCCACTTTTAAAGGTCTGTAATTTATGTTCTTTCACTTAACCTTTTGGTGCCGGAATTATTTTTTTACATTTTAGCACACCCTGTATATAAAATGTGAATAAAACAGGAACCAAATACGTTAGAATTATGAAAAAAACTGCATTTTGAAGAGAAAAAAACCGACAGTATATACCATGTTTAAAATATTCAGTACCTGTGTTTGTTGAATAAATATATGAAATGCAACGTTTAGAGGTTAGCGGTGCGGTACGACCACTATAGGGGTCGTTAGGCGTCAAAGAGTTAAAATGTGCCTTACTTGGCTGAACTGAATTCCAGCTACATTACGGAAAACAGAAGTGATTTGTTTTTCTGGCTAAAAACTTGAGAGTATTAGCCAATACAGGAAGTGGAATCTGCTACCCGCAACCTATTATTTTGCTGCTAGCTGTGAAAGGATTCGGACCTCATTCGTTTTGGTATTATGGCAATAACGTGCAAGCTTATCTACTGCAGCTTTCATTGTGTAATATACTCTTGTAATCTGATGGGACCGTAAAATACGAAAACAGAGAAAAGAGTACAGGATTAAAACAGACTCGATGTTGTTCATCAGGTCAGTACGAGGAATAATTTTATACAAATGAAAACACTGACGATATTGTGTGGAAATATAAATCCAGCTTATGTAACAGAGACAGCATGGAAACCAAGTTTGTAAATATTGTCAAACATCCGGGTAATTAGTGGACAGTTCTAACCATACCGCTTCGAGATGAAAACCTCAGGACTGTTATTGAATTCCATTAATCTTTTATCTCTGCAGTTTTCCACTCCTCTCAGTCCTCTGGTTGGTTGACAGGTGATCATAAAGTTTTGTATTTATTTTGCGTGAAGTTGTGTAGGCCGAACGTTTTAACATATCAAAATTCTATCCCGGAAGAAATTAAGAGCAGACTGAAGTCACGGAGTGCTTGCTATTATTCGCTGCAGAACGTTTTTTCGTCCAGTTTGCTATCCAAAAATAGAAATATTAAAATATAGAGAAATATAATTTTGCCTGTTTTTGTGAGTGTGAAACTTGGTCGCTCACAGTGAGGGAGGAACGTAGGCTGAGGGTGTAAGAGAACAGGATGTTAGTGATAATATTTGGGCCTAAAGGGGACAAGGTAACAGGGGAGTGGAAACAACTACATATGAGGAACTTAATGATCTGTGCTCCTCAACCAGTGTTGTTCGGATGATCAGATCGAGAAGAATGAGATGAGTAGGACTTTAGCACCTATTTGGAAGAGGAAAGGTGTATACAGGGTTTGATGGGGAAAACTGAAGGAAAGAGACCACTTGGAAGACCCAGGCGTATATGGGAATATAATATTAAAATGGATCTTGAGGAAGTGGGATGTGGGATTATGGACTGGATCGACCTGGGTCAGGATAGGGAAAGGTGGCGGGCACTCGTGAATGAGGTAACGTACGAGTGCATATGAATATTCGAAGATAAAAGTAAGAAGATGCAAGTAAATCCTGGTTCCATAAAATGCGGGGAATTTCTTGACTAGCTGAAAACCGGTTAGCTTCCTAAGAAGGGCTATGTTCCATGGAATAATTAAGTATGTATGTATGTATGCCGATCAGTGCTTAGTTGATTGTCAACGTCTTAATGCAGAAAGCATGCACTCTCCGCAGTTATGTCGATCCTCCCCATCGAACGTCGTGGCCAATGGAGTAGCATGTTTTGGAGCATATCGGTTCAATTTCCGTACGGAGGCCATCTGCCTTGTATTGTTCGAGACCTTTGTCATTCCTCAAACGAAAATTTAAAGTTAACACCTCAAATAAAGACAACAATGTTCTGTCCACATCACTTAAAATTTATTAAACATACTAAATACATATTTCATTACGCTACAAGTCGGAAGGTAG
>Ga0123355_10011864_pt1 | contig 13461 bp, 12 predicted proteins | sample TergutEmb28metaG_3_FD_89872 | JGI IMG/M metagenome (GOLD analysis project Ga0123355, IMG submission 89872) | Embiratermes neotenicus P1 segment gut microbial communities from Petit-Saut dam, French Guiana - Emb289 P1 | ecosystem: Host-associated > Arthropoda: Insects > Digestive system > Gut ...
GAAACCATCACCACATGGGAAAGCCTCCGAGAAGCGGTCAACGCGGCTCCGGCTAACGTGCCAACCACAATCAGAGTATCAGACAGCTTCGCGGCACCAATCGGCGCGACAGGTAATGCGATAACGATACCTGCGGATCGCGACATCACGCTCACGAGTGCGGGCGCGACTACGCGCACACTGACACAGACAAACGCCGGCCAGCGACATTTCATAGTGAACGGTAGTCTACGCTTTGAGAATGTTATCCTGAGCGGAAACTATACAACCGTCACCGACAATCACGGCGGGGTTGATGTGCGTGCCAGTGGGCATTTAATTATGGAATCGGGTAGCGCGATTCAAAATAATCGTAATGTCGCCGCAAACCAAGGCAGCGGTGTAACTGTGACGGGTGCGGGCACAAGGTTCACCATGAACGGAGGAGAGATCAGCGGCAACAGCGCGTTCACAGCGACAACCAACCACGGTGTAGTCGGCGGTGTGTTTGTCCAAAACGGAGCTGTATTCACCATGAACGGCGGTGCAATCTATGATAACGCAGGGCGCTTAGGCGGTGGCGTGACCATAAATTCTGCCGCTGTCTTTGCAGTTGTAGACACCAGATTCATTATGAACGGCGGCGAGATACGCAACAATACAAGTACTCTCGGCGGCGGTGTGAACCTTGAGCGCGGCACGTTCACCATGACAGACGGCACGATACACAGCAATGCGGCAACTGGACTTGGCAACCCTCCCTCAACAACTGTGCAGGCCAATCGCGGAGGCGCCGGCGTGTTTGTGCAGAACGCCGGCAGATTTTACATGGAGGGCGGCGCCATCCGCGACAACAGCTCCGGCAATCACGGCGGAGGGGTTATGTTGTTGGCAGGTACTGGACTGACTATGGAGAGCGGTGCCATCCGCGGAAATACCGCTGTCAGCAACGGTGGTGGCGTGCATATAACTAACGCTCCCTTTACTATGACCGGCGGCGCTATCGTAGACAATACGGCCGCAACCAACGGAGGTGGAATTTGGCTTGGCACTGGCAACTCCACAGCAAACGCCCGGCTCAATATGACCGGTGGAGAGCTCAGCGGCAACACGGCAATTAACGGCGATGGCGGCGGGATTTTTACAAGCGCCTACGTTTATGCCGACCCACTTCCGCTGACTGCGTATGCGAATATCCTTGCGGCACAGGGCGTATTCTCCGGCAATACCGCAGGCGGCGGGCGCTTTGCGCCGCCCTTGAATGCGGCCGCGTTTTCTTTCGGGTATTTGCTCAACAACGATGATATTAACTACCGGGGAACCATTCGTCTGCACCCGGTAACCTTCAAGCCCGGAGCACACGGCACTCTTGACCACAACACAGTGGATATCACAATACTTGTAGGAGTGGGCACGACCCTCACAGAGGTGGATATCCCCCAAGCAAATGCGAAAGCAGGCTGGACATTCGCCGGTTGGTCGCCTTTAATACCGTTAGGCTATGAGGTGAACGCCCCGATCACTTTCACTGCGCAATGGAGACAGGCGCAACCAAGGCCGGACCCCAGAGGTTATAGACTAGCTCCGAATTTGACGACGTCGGCAGAACTCACACCGCCGGAAATTCCCGGCGTGAATGCGAACCCCTCCACAGGCAGGGCTGCGCAGCCACAGGTAATTGCACAGTACCGGCAGGGGCGCCTTTCGTTGCCGACAGGCAGTGCGTTCTCAACCAGGAGGTAGCGTCTATGCCAGGCACTGTGATTATGACCCTTCGCGTATTCAAGCAGATACAGGAAACACTAATCTTCTTAGTCAGATAAAAAGCGGCATTATCATTATGATAATGCCGCTTTTCTTATGTATAAAAATAAATGTTTGTCCGAGCTGATTTTGACCCCCTCAAAAAGTCATTGACTTTTTTGGTCAATATGTTATAATATTGTTGCTCAATTGGTCAATAAGCAGGGGCTGCTTGCTCTTTGTATGATGCTAAAGGAGTGTCTGTATGGGGAAACATGAAAAGTCGGTGAGTGAGCAAAAGTTTATGGCGCTGGATGCTTCCAAGCGCACCCGCATTATTAACGCCGCTATGGGTGAATTTCGTTATGGGTACAAGAAAGCCTCTACCGATATCATCGTCCGGGAGGCAGGCATCTCAAAGGGGTTGTTGTTCCACTACTTTGGCACCAAAGAGAACCTTTACCAATTCCTTGTGGGATACGCGATGGACACTGTGCAATCCAACTACTTTGACATGATAAATCACAGGCAGCAGGATATATTGGAAAGCATTTGGCAGATGGCTCTGCTCAAAAAGGACATTTCGGACATATACCCGCCAATATATGATTTTCTGTATGGGATGCACGCTCATATTAAAGACAGCCCAAACCCGGAAGAAATATCCGCAATCTATGCCAAAAAAAACAGGGAGACAATGGAGGACATGTACACCCATTGCGACACCACTTTATTCAGAGACGATATTGACACTAAGAAAGCCGTAAATTTAATCTGCTGGTCTCTGGAGCGAGCTTTTGATGACCACGAAACCGAAACGATTTCTTCCGATACCGGCGATGGGCAGAGCTACGAACGCTTTTTGGAGGAGCTGCGCGGTTATATAGATATTTTCCGGCTGTGTTTTTACCGCGGCTAAAACTTTAAAGACTATTTATTTGCAAGTATAAGACAAACAATTCGGAGGCTCTTTAGTGTCAAAAATTTTTGAGTTCATGAAACCTTATACCGGCATGGTTTTGTGCGCGGCCCTGCTTCTTTTTGTGGAGGCAATGTGCGCGCTGGTGCTGCCGGGACATATGGCGGATATCGTAAATGACGGAGTGTTGCCCGGCAACATATCACTTATTTGGCGAACGGGTTTAATCATGCTTGTGATAACGCTGCTAAGTGTTGCCGCATCGTTGGTTGCGGGCTATTTTGCCGCCAAAACATCCACCGGCGTGGCAAACGATTTGCGGGAAGCCGTTTTCCAAAAGGTTCTGAATTTTTCAAACGCCGAGATGAACCGCTTTGCCCCATCATCGCTTATAACCCGCACCACAAACGATATCACGCAGATACAGTCCACGCTGATGATGGCTATCCGCCAGTTTATTTACGCGCCGATTATAGGCGTCGGCGGCATTATACGGGCACTTGAAAGAAACGTGTCCATGACATGGATAATCGCGCTTGCAACCATCAGCATGGTGGGTATTATGGGCCTTTTATTTATTATCGCCTTGCCTAAATTCAAGATGATACAAAGCCTGATAGACCGGCTAAACCTGGTATCCCGGGAAAACCTGAGCGGCATTTTGATTGTCCGCGCATTTAGCACCCAAAGGTTTGAAAAAAAGCGTTTCGACAAAGCAAATCGGGATCTGGCCGAAACAAATCTGTTTGTCAACCAGTCGTTTGCGTTTATCACTCCGACCATTATGTTAATACTGAACCTCACAACAGCTATTATTGTTTGGGTAGGGGCGCGGCAGGTATCTGCCTTCCGGATTGATATTGGAGACATCTTTGCTTTTTTGCAGTATGGGCTGCTGATTATCTTCGCGTTTTTGATGGTTGCCGTCATGTTTGTTTTGCTGCCTCGTGCCGTGGTCTCCGCCGAGCGGATAAAGGAAGTGCTGGAAACGCAGTCCAGTCTGCAATATGAGAAAGATCCGGTCCCGCTTCCGGAGGATTTTCGCGGCGTTGTTGAGTTTCGGGATGTCAGCTTCCGCTATCCGGACGCCATGGATGGCGATGAAAATGTGCTGGACGGCATCAGTTTCACCGCAAAACCCGGCCAGACCACCGCTATCATCGGCTCAACGGGCTCTGGAAAAACAACAATCCTACAGCTGCTGCTCCGCTTCTACGACGTAACGCGCGGCGCCATTTATATTGACGGCGTAGATGTGCGGGAGATTGACAAGAAAGAACTCCACGATAAAATCGGTTATGTCCCGCAGAAGGCGTTGCTCTTCACGGGCAGCATCCGCTCCAACCTGCTTTACGCGGACAAAACCGCTAGCGAGGAAAAAATTATGGACGCCGCGGACACTGCGCAGGCGACTAAATTCATTGAAGAAAAGCCGGATGGCTACCAGTCCAATGTGGCGCAGGGCGGCTCGAACCTTTCGGGCGGGCAGCGGCAGCGGCTTTCTATCGCGCGCGCACTTGTGAAGAATGCCCCGATCTACCTGTTCGACGACAGCTTTTCCGCGCTTGACTTAAAAACCGACGCGCTCCTTCGCGCCGCCCTGAAAAGAAAAACCGGAGGCAGCACCATGATTGTGGTAGCGCAAAGGATCTCCACGATTATGGACGCGGATCAGATCGTGGTTTTGGAACACGGCCACATCGCAGGATGCGGCACGCACGCACAGCTTCTGGAAACCTGCAAGATATACAGAGAGATCGCCGCTTCTCAGCTTTCTGAGGAGGAGATGAATACATGAGTCAGCAAACAACCGAACAAAACCAACAAAGCGGCGATATGTTTGGCATAGAGGGCGAAGGGCTTGCCCAAAAAGCTAAAGATCCTAAAAAGACAATCGGGCAGCTTATCTCCTACTTATCGCCGCATAAAACGGCCATTATTACCGCCTTGCTTTTAGCTGTGTTTTCCGTCACGTTTTCCGTTATAGGGCCAAGGCTTTTGGGCCGGGTTACAACCACCCTTGTGGACGGCATAGTGGCCCACTGGTTCGGCACCGGGCTTCTGACCAATTTCCCGTACATGATGATGATTACAGGCTGGCTGATTGTGGCGTATATCGTGTCGGCGCTGTGCAACCTTGGGCAGGAAATCATCATGGCGCGGCTTTCTATGAAAGTTACCTACAAGCTGCGCACGGAAATTTCGGAGAAAATGCACCGCCTACCCATAAATTATTACGACACCCGCTCGCAGGGCGAGATACTCTCCCGCGTTACAAACGATGTGGACACCATGAGCCAAAGCCTCAACCAAAACCTGACCCAGCTTGTAACGTCAACAACAACCCTGGTTGGCGTATTGGTTATGATGATTTGGATAAGCCCGCTTATGACTGCCGCCACCCTTGTTGTGATTCCGCTTTCCATGTGGATTATGATGGCGGTGCTGAAGAAGTCCTACGTCTACTTCGGCACCCAGCAGGAAGCGCTTGGCAAAATAAGCGGCATAGTGGAAGAAACCTATAGCGGCCACAACATCGTCCGCGCTTACAACGGCGAAACCGATGCGGAAGAAAAATTCATAGAGGCCAACAAAGATCTCCGCTCCTCTTCGTGGAAAGCCCAGTTTATGTCGGGCGTCATCGAGCCGATTTTCTCATTCGTAAGCAATCTGGGCTATGTGCTGGTCTGTGTGCTGGGCGGGTACCTGGTGGTGCAGAGGGCAATTACCATCGGTGACGTGCAGGCGTTTATCCAGTATATACAGACGTTTACACAGCCTTTGGCCGAGCTTGGCGCCTCCGCAAATATGATGCAGGCAATGATTGCGGCCGCCGAGCGCGTGTTTGAGTTTTTGGACGAGGAAGAAGAGGTGGAGGATACGGAAAAATCCACCGGCAAAGAGCATTACGAAGGCCGCGTGAGCTTCCAAAACGTCCGCTTCGGGTATAGCCCGGATAAAATTATACTGCACAACTTCTCTGCGGAAATCTCCCCGGGGCAAACCGTTGCCATCGTAGGGCCGACCGGCGCGGGCAAAACTACCGTAGTGAAGCTGCTCATGCGCTTCTATGAGTTAAACGGCGGCAAAATACTCATCGACGGGCAGGACGCAACCGACTTTACAAGATCGGAGCTGCGCGGTATATTCGGGATGGTGCTGCAAGACACATGGCTTTACAACGCCAGCATTATGGATAACATCCGCTACGGCTCCCCCGACGCGACTGACCAGGAAGTTATCGCCGCCGCAAAAGCCGCCCACTGCCACAACTTCATACGCGCGCTGCCGGACGGCTACAATATGATCTTAAACGAAGAGGCGACGAATATCTCGCAGGGGCAAAAGCAGCTCTTCACAATCGCGAGGGTGATTCTCAGAAACCCGGCAATACTGATTCTGGATGAGGCGACAAGCTCGATCGACACGAGAACTGAAATCCTGATACAGCAAACCATGAACGAAATTATGCAGGGGCGCACAAGTTTTGTAATCGCCCACAGGCTGTCCACCATCAGGAACGCCGATGTTATCCTCGTAATGAAGGACGGCGATATCATCGAGAAGGGCAACCATGTGCAGCTGCTTGCGGCGGGCGGGTTTTACGCCGACTTGTATAATTCCCAGTTTTCCGAAGGCGTAATTGCCGAGGAAGATGTTTCTTAGCGATAAACAGCATCTTACATAAGGAGAGGCGATAAATATGAGCAACGAAATAACGCAGGCGGCACAGGAAGTTAAAGATGCGCCGGAGGCAGAGGTAAAGGAAGATAAGAAAAAAGGTAAGGGCAAGCTCGTTCTGGTACTTATTTTGACGTTGGCGCTCGCAGCGGGCGCTGGTTTTGGCTTCCATTTTTATTGGCAGGGCGCGAATTATGTGGTAACGGACAACGCCAGGGTAACAACGAATATCATCTCCATCATATCGCCTATGACCGGTACCCTTGAGCGGTATACCCTCTATGAGGGCCGCCGCGTTGAGGAAAATGAAATCATAGGCTGGATTGAAAACGGCGGTGCCCTGCGCGCGCCTATCAACGGGCTTGTGATGCGGTCTAACGCCGTTGAAAACCAGGTGGTTTCGCCGATGGAACCAATCGCCGTGATAGCCGATACCGGCCGCATACATATCGAGGCAAATATCGAAGAAACCGATATCATGCGTATACAGCGCGGACAAACCGCAGTTGTCACGATAGACGCGCTGGGCAGCCGGCAATTTACCGGTTACGTCTCCCAAATCGGCAGGATCACACAGGCCGAACTTACCGGCAGCGCGTTGTTTTTTAATACCGGGGGCACCTTTACCCGCGTGACACATTTAATCCCGGTAGAGATAGTAATACTGGACGATGTAAACTTAGAAAGCCTGATCGGCGTGAATGCCCGGGTAAGAATACGGTTGAGTTAGACCCGGAAAAATATTGCGGCCGGCCACAGTTTGTGGCCGGCCGCTGATTCACAGTATTTGGTGGGGTGGGGGCATTGTTTATCTAATCGCACTTGTGTTGGCAGTAGGGATTTGGACGCTGTGGCTGCGCCGAAAGGCTGGCAAAACATCCGCGGTATAAACTTGCAAATGCCGCTTTATCGGATTGGCTTGCCGATCTGCGTGCCTTCCCTCCACTCTTCCGGGGGGGCGCCGCAAATACACCAGTACTCGTCCAGCTTTATGATCTTTCCGTCCCCGAACTCAAAGAAGGACGTTGTGTAGTATGAGTCGAGCTTTGAATCCGGGTCATCCCTCGGCGTAACTTTCACGACTGAAATAACGGTATCTTCGGCCTGTATTAGTCTCTCAACTTCAATAGACCATCCCCCCGGAAACTGCGCATTGAGCGACACAAACTCATCCCTGTCAAGCTGCTCGTTCGTGTCATGGAAGCGAATTACCGCATCCCCAGAAAAATATTCCGAGAGGTTGTCCCAATTTTGATTGTGCATATCTGCCCACAGGTTGGCTACCAATTGTTTAAGCTCCATAGCGAGATCTCCCTGCGGGCCTTTACAGGGTGCCGGCTGCTTCCTCATAGCCGACAAAGAGGTTGTAGCGCTCTGTCTTAAAGCGCAAAACGCAGTAGTCGGGATGATCCGGCCCGGACCAATGGCCCTCCATCGGTGCAAACCACATATCTTTTTTGGTGGCGGCGTCGGTTAATATTTCAACTGTGCCAACAAGGGTTATGTTGTATTCGTTGGTGCTGATGCACACGCTGGCGCGATTGCACTTTCTAATCCGATTGACTTTGTTTGAATCAAGAGACGTGCAAAAAGTTAACCATTTAATGCCGTCAGCTTTTGCAATGGTCAATGTAGACGCCGTGGGATAGCCATTTTCATCAATCAGAGCGAGGACGGCATATCCATCCATGCCACCGCCGGCATAACCTGCCCTTGAGTTGATAATTTTTCCTGCTCTTGTAATAACTTCCTGATTCATTTTGTCACTGCCTTTCTTATTTTTATACTGTTGCCCGCTGGCCTAGTTCGTGCCGGATAAACGATTTGATATAGGAATTGCTTTCATCCGTTACCAAAAACTCAAAGCAATTATATCTGCACTTTTGGAAGCGCTCACCCCCAATTGTAAAATCATAGCCTGTGCATTTTGGGCTGCAAGTGTTGTCAACCAGCCTTTTGCATATGCCGGCCTTTTCGATAGACTTCACCATCTCCGCAGGCAGTGTATTGAGGAAATCAGGGTATCCGCCTATCTTCTCCCCATAAATGCGAACAAGCATACCCTGTTTTCTGAACAGCAGATTCAAGATTGCTCTTGGCGGCTTGCCATACTTATAAGAAGCGAGGAACCCGCTTTTCTTTTCCTCAATAGCTACCTTGCAGCCGCTTTCCAGCAAGTAGTTGTGCAAATCTTCAATAAATGGGCGATAATTCACCTCCACCGCTTCTAAAAATTGCTCAAAGCTGATTTTTTCCTGCGCCACTTACGCTACCTCCTAACAGTTGCTCTTTTATATTCTACCACGACAAACACGACAACAGTGTGCCCTGTTACGGATAGTTGGACAAAATATTTTTTGCGGCGGCCTGAATTTCTAAGGCAATGTCCAGCGGCTCCAACACTTTGACTTTGCCGCCAAATCCAAGCAGCCAGCTTATGATCTCGCTTCGGTTTGTAAAGCCGCTTTCCAGGCGCAGGCCCTCGGCGGTTTCGGCATAAGAGTCCATCCCATATGTTTCGATAATCTTATACTTTTCTGATTTATCAAATAGCGCAACGAGTTTAATGTCATCCGAAAAATGGCTGTTAAAATCGCGTCTGTCGGGCGGTAAGTCCCGAAGGGTATAGTGTTCATCGCATGAGATTAATCCCCAAAGCCTGCGCAGCTTGAACATTCGCCAGTCCTGGCGCTCTAAGCAAAACCCGAACACATACCACGACGTCCACTGAAAAACGATTAAGTATGGCTCTATCCGCCGGTGGGTTTCGCCTTTTGAATAGCAATAGTTGAATTCAATAAGCCGCCTTTCAAGAATAGCGCGCTTGATTGTTTCGATTCTCGGAGTCAGGTGCCCTTTATAGTGGGAGGCCAGATCGATCACAACAGGCTCGCACATGGATACGACTGACTCCGAATTTGCGCCCAGTTTATCAAGGGTGCTTTCAATCCTCGCCTGCTCCGACACGCTGCCAATGCCCTTAAGCGCGGCGATAATGCCGGATAGCTCGTCCGCGGTTAGTATGCTTTTGTCCAGCTTGAAGCCTTCCGCGATGGAAATCCCGCCGCCTGTCCCCTGATGGGTGACGATGGGTATCCCGGCCCGGCAGAGCGCGTCAATATCCCGCCCGATGGTGCGGCGGTTGACCTCGAATTTATCGGCTAAGAACGGAGCCGTTACCCGGTCATTTTGCAACAGGATGTTAAGTATACCTAACAGACGGTCGAGTTTCATTGCGTCCCGCTCCCCCTCACTCAGCTATTTTCCTGTACAGATAGCAAAACGCGGCCCAATTGAGAATAGGCACGATCTCTACAGAAAACCCGGCGCCCGTACCTGCATTGGTTAATTCTTGCTCGGTAAATTTTTTGTATCGTACTGTCGTATGGGCAAATTTGTTTAGCGTGTCGTTCGAATACAGGGTGTTGACGAAAATCCCGTTTGGCTTTAACACCCGGTATATTTCTGCCATGACGCCGTTGAGGTCATCCCAGAAATATACCGTGTTGATTGTGTAAATCCTGCTGAAGGAGTTCTCAGCGAAAGACATGTCGCTCACATTTTGACAGGCAAATTGCATGTTGCCCTTATTCACAATTGCACGGTTGCGATGGACAGCCGCTTGAATAATGCTTTTGGAGATATCGACGCCTGTAAAGGCGCCGCCATGACGCCTTGCTATCATGTTAAGCACATAGCCGTTTCCGCAGCCAATATCCAATACGCTGTCGGAATCAGAGAGGGCCAGTAACCGTATGGTTTCTTCATACATTGTGTGATTCTGGCGGTTCATAAAAAAGCTGACCATTTTCCCGCTAAAGCCCCTTGGTGAGGCAAGCTGCTTTGCTATGAAGTTGTTAACACTCATGCGGATCACTCCTTATAGTCTCATTATACCACATCCGCAGGATGTGGTATAATTGCGCATCAAGAGCCGGTTGCCGCTTTAGCGGCGAGGTGTTGCGCATAAATTATAATGGCCACGCCCTTCTGTGGACATTATAACACGACAAGTGCCTGTCGCGTTATGTTTTTTGAAATTTTTATAGTGTGCGGCCTCCCCGGATATGTCATTTCTGCCCCGCCGCGTAAAAATTGGGCTTGACAAATCCTCACCGGCTGGATATATTTTAATATGCAGGAAAATTTCTTGCGTACAACTTAATATTTATTTAAATGATGGTGCGCGTAGGTTTTGGTTTTGCAGCCTGTGCGAGAATAGGGAATCAGGTGGAAATCCTGAGCAGTCCTGCTGCCGTGATGACTTTATAGTCTGAGCCGGAAGACCTGCCTCATTTTGCAGCAGCGTTTGCTGTTGCCGTGGCGACTCCACAGAGCATGGGGCAGTATGGTTTATTGTAGGGCTGGTTCGGCGTTTGCAGTCCTCGCGATAAAAGCATTTGTTCCTGCTTATAGCGGAGTACGGCTTCGCTTTAGGCGGGATTTTTAGTTTTAATGTAGGAGAGATAACATGGAAAAGGGATATGTGCATGTCTACACCGGGAACGGAAAGGGAAAAACCACCGCCATGCTTGGGCTTGCTCTGCGTGCGTGCGGCGCGAAGCTGAGGGTGTATATCGGGCAGTTTGTAAAAAGCAGCGAGTACAGTGAGGTTGACGCTATCAAGAGTTGTCTGCCTAACATAACGATCGAGCAATATGGCCCGGGCTTTCTTTGCCAGCGTGAAATTGTACCGTCGGATGTAGAGGTGATAAAAAAAGGATTCGAAAAGGCCTGCGCCGCTGTTTTTTCCGGCGAATATGATATCGTCATGCTGGATGAAATAAATGTCGCTGTGTACTTGGGGTTGTTAAGCGTTCAAAGCGTTTTGGAGCTGATCCGCACAAAACCTGCCCATGTGGAGCTGGTTCTCACCGGGCGTTACGCGGCTCCCGAAATAATTGAGGCCGCTGATTTGGCTTCGGAGGTAACAGCGCTAAAGCATTACTATACAAGCGGCGTGCCTGCGAGGGATGGCATCGAACGGTAAGAAGTATTTCAATTGAAAGTGGACGATAAAGACGAAGGAGAAATATTTGTGAGAAAGAGTGTTAGAAGACTTGTATGTTTGATGGTTGCGCTGCTTATTCTAGCGGCCTGTGGGGCAGGCGGCAGCAGCGCTCCCGCGCCTAGGCCTGTGTCCGGACCCGATGACCCCGTTGCCGAGCAGCCCGCACCCCCCGTTGTCACCACCGACCGGGAGGGCCATCCGATAACTTTGCCGGAGCAGATCAATACGATCATATCCATTGGGCCATCCAACACAGAGGTTCTTGTGGCTCTGGGCTTTGGCGATAACATCATCGCCACCGACATTTTTTCGGAAGATATTGAGGGGATACAGCCCGGCATTTCCCAATTTGAACTGTTGTCTATCGACGTAGAGCAACTCATTGATTTGCAGCCGGATATTATCTTTGTAACCGGCATGACCAGGGTCGGCGGCTACGACGATCCCCTGAGCATGGTTACACAGGCGGGGATTACCGTCATTTACATGCCCTCCAGCGCCAGCATAGCGGATATAAAAGAGGACATACGGTTTATGGCGGCCGTGGTGGATGCGGCGCCGGTTGGCGAGGCAATCATAGCGGAAATGCAGACAGAAATCGACCGCATCCGGCAGATAGGGCAGACCGTTGCCGAGAGAAGAGCGGTTTACTTTGAGATATCTCCCGCCCCGCATATGGTCAGTTTTGGAACGCAGACATTCCTGCATGAAATGATTGAAGTTGTGGGCGCCGAAAATATTTTTGCCGACCGAGACGAAGCGTGGTTTTCGATAGCGGACGAGGTGCTTTTGGCCGCTAACCCCGATGTTATCCTCACCTCTGTGAACTTTATTGACGATCCTATAGGAGAAATAATGGACAGGCCCGGCTGGGGCGCAATCACGGCGGTGCAAAACGGCGCGGTGTTCCCTATCAGCACCGACGCCAGCAACCGGCCAAGCCACAATATTGTAATTGCCTTGAGGGAAATGGCGCAGGCCATATATCCCGACTATTTCGGATAGATGGCCTGCGGCGCGGGAAACCCGGTGGAGCTTAATTTAAATCAGTATATGGCGTCAATATGGTAATGGCTAAGCGGGCGAATATCCCGGTGGTGCTGGCACCAGATATTGACCGCGGCGGGATGTGAGTAAAATGAAGTTTGTGGCTTCTTACAGCGGAGGTAAGGAAAGCGCTTTAGCTGTCTACAGGGCTATTGAGCAGGGACATATACCGGTTGCGTTGATTACGACCTATAACACGGATATGGGCCGTTCGCATTTTCACGGGCTGTCACAGCCCGTGCTGGAAAATGTTTCGGACGCGCTTGGAATCCCACTTATGCTGATAAAGACAAGCGGCGCGGATTATATGCAAAATTTTGAAAAGGCGCTTCTGGGCGCCAAAGCCTTGGGCGCTGAGGGATGCGTCTTTGGCGACATTGATATTGAAGGCCATCGCCAATGGTGCAGCCAGCGATGCGAGAACGCCGGACTAGAACCGCTATTCCCGCTTTGGGGAGAGCGGCGAAAAAAGATCGTGCATGAATTTATTGACAGCGGCTTTGTGGCAAATATTGCAGTGGTCAACACAAATCACTTGGGGGATGACTTCCTGGGAGAACGGCTTACAAGGGAAGTCGCGGCGCGTATCGAGGCGCAGGGCGCCGATATTTGCGGCGAAAACGGAGAATATCACACTTTTGTTTCGGCAGGACCTATATTCAGTCAGCCGGTGCGCTTTTCTTTCGGGGAAAAAGTTGTGCAAAACGAATACGCTATACTGCCTGTACAGGGCATATAAATACGGAGGATATGTTATGGAGACCACAAAAGCAGCAGTAGACGCCAAGCACCTTGTCGTCACGGCATTGTTTATCGCTTTGTCCTTTGTCGGCGCGAATATCGGAATTCCCGGAACGACTATTGCCTTCGATTCCCTTCCCGCTTTTTTGGGCGCTCTTCTTTTCGGCCCTGTTTATGGCGCGGCTATCGGATTCTTGGGACACTTGTTCACCGCGCTGACCTCTGGGTTCCCGCTGTCGGTTCCTTTGCACTTGGTTATAGCGGCGGCGATGATAATTACAATGCTCGGGTTTGGATTTGCTTTCAAAGCGCTTAAAGGCAAGGTTTCGCAGTCGGTTAA
>Ga0123355_10011865_pt1 | contig 13461 bp, 8 predicted proteins | sample TergutEmb28metaG_3_FD_89872 | JGI IMG/M metagenome (GOLD analysis project Ga0123355, IMG submission 89872) | Embiratermes neotenicus P1 segment gut microbial communities from Petit-Saut dam, French Guiana - Emb289 P1 | ecosystem: Host-associated > Arthropoda: Insects > Digestive system > Gut ...
CAATACAACCCATGAAATAACTCAACAAATAAGTCGCAAGCTCCTGAGGATGTATGTATTAACATCCGAAACATGTTGAGCATTAAATAATGAAATAATAAAGCAAGTGACATCAAGTTGGTCCCTCTTTATTCAAAAATTTCAAATTAGTTTACTAAGTCTGGTTTTATTTCACTTGGCCTACATTTAAATTTTTTGTTATTTTCTGCCTTACAAATAATTTATTATCTTTTACCTAGGGGAAATTTCCTGCTAGTGGTAAGCTAATATAACAATAATATTGCAGTAGCAAGTTTAATGCTGTTACACACGTAACACGTAATATCTAACCACGATTTGAATTTTATACGAAATTTTTTATTCGATGCTTACGCATTTATTCATTACATTTGTAAACAAAGGAGCAGCACTTGTTATGAAAGTGCTCTCGCTCACCAGCACAGAGCAGTTCCGTCATGTATCCACTTAAAATTCACATGACGTCCCATCAATAAACATGAGACCGAAGACACCGGAAACGGATCATTCCATGCACACCAGTTCATGAAACATGTAAATGCAACGCATTATTGTCATTAACGCCAGTCCGCGTGTTTACATCCGGAATTATTAATAAAATGAGTGGAATTTGGCAGGCATGCAAGTGACCTCAATAAGGACTTTAGGAAAAATGAATCTTTTTGGTGATGGTTTAGTAGAGTTCGGATTACTTGGTTTGTGTATTTTTCCCATCCTCCAACCCTAAAAAGATAAAACAATACTGACAAAGAAAAACAGAAAACTAAATTCAGCTCTTCTGTGTAGGTTGCCCGGATGTTGTGCAGAATAACTGGGTTTAGCTAACCCAACTGAGTAGATACCGTCCTATGTTTTTACATAAGGAAACAAACCGATCCACTTTCCATAAGGTATTTATTTCTGACATTTTTAAACCTAGATGGTCGGCAAAGTACACAAGCTAAGTAGACATCAATTTAATTCTGCTCCTTGTCTGTATTATTAGCAGTACAAACTGGGTGGGAAAGACATATGTATGTATATCTGATGGAGTGTTAATAGTTTTGCTTTTTTCTAGGTTGTATGTGCGTAACAAACACATATTATTGAGATGAAGACCATTAAATGACTGGTCTCTACAAAAGGAGACGAGGTGTTTGACTTAATTTTTAAGTAACATTCACATTACCTAAATTAGTAAGGGGATTAAGATGTACGTGGTCTGTAAATAAAGTAATGAGACTGATTCATTATAACTCTATATTTATTTTTAAACTACAAATCGAGTTTGGCCCCTTCAAAATAGTTCCCTTGGGAGGCTACACATCTCCGGAGACGTTCCCACTCTTCGTAGCAGCCCTGAAAATCGCTAATCGAAATCGCTTTTCGTTCATCCGTTACAGCTTTTCCGATGTTTTCCACCGTCCCAAAATGGTGTCCTTTAAGTTGAAACTTTAGTTTTGGGAGCAAGAAAAAGTCGCAAGGACTCAGATCAAGGGAGTATGGGGGCTGTGGAACCACAGGAATGCCTTTTAGCCAAAACTTCCATCACAGAGATCGCCGTGTGACAAGGGGCATTGTCGTGATGGAGCATCCAATTGTTAGCAATGCTTGGTCGCACGCAAACAACTCTTCTTCTTGACCTTTCAAGAGTCTCATGGTAATAAAACTGATTAACAGTTTGTCCTTGAGACACAAATTCTGTATGGACAATCCCTTGACTGTCAAAAAAGCAGATGAGCATGGATTTGATTTTTGCCTTGCTCATTCTCGCTTTTTTCGGACGTGGTGATGCAGATGTGTGTTATTCCTTATTTTGTCCTTTGTTTCTGGATCGTACTCAAAGATCCATGTTTTCTCACCTGTAATCACTTTCTTCAAGAAATTTCTGTCACTTTGGATCCGTTCCAGAAGATGAAGACGCGCGTCCTTCCGAATGTCCTTCTGTTCGATTGTCAGGTTTTTGGGAACAATCTTCGCACACAATTTTCTCATGGCTAATTCCTGTGTTAAAATCTGATGGATCGTGGTGTGGTTCAAATTTAACTCACTAGCGACCATTCGCGCTGTGATCCGACGGTCTGACCGCACACGGGCTCGCACTTTCTCCACATTGTTATCCGTTTTTGAAGTTGAAGGTCTTCCAGAGCGGGGTTCATCTTTAATGGATTCACGGCCCTCTGAAAATGCCTTATACCACTTGAACACTTGTTATCTCGACAAAGCATGCTCCTCATAGGCCTGTTTCAGTTTATTGAAAGTTTCAATGGAGGTTTCCCCAAGTTTGACACAAAACTTGATTGCACATCGTTGCTCGAAATTGCGCTCTTCTATTTCCGTAACACACACACACACACACACACACACACACACACACAAGAACTGCTTCACACAAAAAAACGCACTAAAATTAGCGTGGTGACACTAGCGAGATGAAACTCATACTAGAAATCTATGAGACGTTTAACTACCCTTCATGTGAAGGGCGAGTCCGCAGTGTTGCCAGATCGTGCGATACGCATGCAGTCTCATTACTTTATTTACAGACCACGTACAGTTTGTTAAAACTTCGTATTGTAATATTTTCGCTGTTATGTATATTTAACGAAATTCAGTGAAAACAATCTGTATGCAGTTTGACATCTGTTCTGCATATTAACCTTTTCAACATTAGAAATTTACAGCTAGCTCAGTAAAACCAGGTTCTGAACTCTGGAATACGCCCTCCGTAAATGCATTGTAATAGTGAGTAAACCAAAGATGGGCCAACGTTACGTAATGTGGTGCCGTGCGCAGTATATAGCCTAGACACCTACTGGCTCGGAGCCATGGACCCTCCGGCCCGTTTTGGTAGAAACGTTGTAAGCATCACAAGCAAAACACGTCGGCATGCTTCCAGAACTCAAAGGAAATCCATCTTAGTTCTGCAAATGAGGATTAGCACTGCTTGTTGAACACCCTTCCATGATACCACTGCAAAATTACAATAAAGCCATATACGACCATAAAACTACTCGTTTCTTTAAAGCACTAATCCAGATTTTCAGTCCATATTCAAAAAGGAGAACTTTTTGAATCATATATTTTAAGAATAGCAAAGTGCCATCGCTATTAGAAACTTTACGAATGGAAACAAAACCCAAAACACTCGACCCAACTTAGAGCTAACAAATTTCTGTACATTAAAAATATAATTTGCAGTAAAATTAAATCAGAATCGGCCCGAATCAGCGACATGTTCGAGGATCATGCAGTGTTCTTGGGATGTTTGTACTTTTGCATTTCTGCATCTTTAGATTTAAAGGAAAATGGGGCCTAGTATTTCCGGTTTTCCGGGGTTCTGATCTTGTTTCCGGTTGTTTGGAAGGTCTTCATGGATAATAGAGTGGCCCGTCGCAAGGCCTATACTTACACGTAACAACACAAAGAGAAACAAGACAGCCATGTACGTATCAAGTAACTCTGAGTCGCGTTCGTGCAATCATTGCTGAAGAGGAAAAGCAAGAAGTATTACTTATTCTGAGTGTGCGTTTGTAGACGTAGGTATCCAGCATGCAAAGCCCATGCGCAATATTGTCATTTGTGGTCTGCCCGACTCTAAATTATATTTTTACTCTGTCTTATAAACGGCACGATTTTCGGGGGGGGAAACAAAAATACACATCGAATGCAAAATGTGTATTCAGATTTTCTCTAAAATTTTGGCTGAAACAAACCACATTGTCTGCAGAATCGAGCGAGATATGGCCAAATTTTATATGCTTTTTCACGTAAAGTATCCATTATTCTTATCATACTTGAATGAAATTTGAATTTTCTCGACAAATTTTGAAGGAAAAAAAATTCTACTATAAAATTTCATGAGAATCTGCCCAATTTAAGTCGAGTTTTTCCATGCGGACGTATAGACGGTCGGACAGATAGGCAGATAGACAGACATACATGCAAAGCTAATAGTTGCTTTTCGCAGTTTTGCGAAAGCACCTACGAAATATAAAAGAGTGAAATAATTACTAAACATCTTGAAGTCTCACTTCGTTAAGTACCATGCTAAAAATAATGAGTAATATAACAGATTATACGATGAAAGTAATTTCTTCAAGACCCTAACTGTTTATAAATAATATTTACGCTTATGCTGTTTGTATATGGAAGGTAGATGTTATATTTCCTATTTTACTCACTATATTCGAACTATAGGATGAATGTTCCACTCCCTCACTTCACGCCGCGATCCGTCTTATATACTCAGATAGCACTACGTGTGCAAATCTCACAATTGACGTGGTGAGTTAACTTAAGGTAAAGCATTACAGTTTTAAGGCAAGGCATCCACGTTGCCTCGCCTTAACTTATAAACAGCGACGCCAGTCGAGCGTTCATTCTTCAATACCAAAATATATTTATTATAAAACTGTGTTAGGCCGGTCCCAGTAGCCGCGCGGTCTAAGGCGTAGGTCTGCGGCCTCTCGCCTGCTGAGATCGTGGGTTCGAATCCCACCGGGGGCATGGATATTTTTCTGTTGTGAGTGTTGCGTGTTACCAGATAGAGGTCTCTGCGACGAGCTGACCACTTGTCCAGGTCAGTCCTACCGACTGTGATGCGTCGCTTTGTGTGATCAAGAAACCTCAAGAATGAGGAGGTCATGGCCCACGTTGGGCCGCAGCGACCAAAATAATCGTGTTAGACTATATTTTACTACAGTATTTATTTAATTATTTAATTAAAGTACAGTGGCACTATTTACGTTTTATTTAATCCATGAAGCTATATGCTTTGTAACCCACTATTCCTGCAACAGAATCAGAGTCTCCTGAGAACAATTTTTTTGTTTATTATGAAATTCTGATAATATTAAATACAAATAGAACAAGTCGTGTGTGTTTCTTTTATGTTTTTGTATCTATTTTCTACGTTTCTTAAACTTCTGTGAAAATTCGATCCCTACAAACGACAACACTGCTCTTCGGGTTTAAGTAATTAGCACCCTTATTAAGTATTCAGAAGATCCTGGATTTAAATTTTGGTCTGGGCACCGGCGTAGTCTGCGGTCGCTCGTCTGCTGAGATTGTGGGTTCGAATCCCGCCGGCTTTGTCTGGTGCGAGTGTTGCGTGTTGTCAAGTAAAGGTCTCTGCAACAAGCTTTTCACTCTTCCAGAGGAGCACTCTTCCAGAGGAGTCCTACCGACTGTGGTGCGTCATTACGCTTGATCTAGAAACCTCAAGAATGAGGAGGCTATGGCCCGCGTTGAGCCGCAGCGCCACATGGGGAAAAAAAAAAAGTCTTTGATATGTTTCTCACAATAAGGAGCAGTTATTACCCTAGACAGTAGGCGTAGATTGGAAGCGGTCCGTGTTGTCTGTGAGGTAAGATCTCAGACTTTACATATAATACAGACTGCTTCCGATGTTCATAGACTAATTAAGGCCAGCGAGGCACAAGACATAGGAAAGCAGACTTCCGTCTTTGAGGTGAATGCAGCTTTCCATTCTCGTTAATTTAAAATTGGAGACAGGAAAAATAAACCTGATACTAGAAACGTCGCCGCCAATTAAGAATTCAGACCAACCAAACTCGTCCCTCCATGGGCTCCACTCGTACCAAAACAGTTGAAGATCACGCCGAGTGCAAACAATTACCAATCTTGTTTACCCCCTTGACAGTGCATAGTACAACAGCGTGTTCATTTTAAGGGGTGAACAAGACTATAAACTACCTAACTTTCAGTAGTTTCTCCAAATCCTTCGAGCTGAATTCATAAAACACTGAAAGTCGCTCAGCTAATCAGAAAGTTTTCTTTCTTCAAAGGACATGGAGCTTATAGTGTTTAAGAAATACTGAGCAGGACACTACGTTGAGCCAGTTAAATCCAGTCTACTTTTTCATATTAATTCTTGAAACTCGATTTCAACATCACCTTCCTTTCCGTATCATGACTGTGTGTCCGAGCCTCTAACCGCGAAGATCCAGATTCCTATCCTCTTGAGATTTGTGACGGAAAAATTGGCACTGAGTCAGGTCTTCCCCCGTTACGTCTTATCCTCTCCGTATTATCACAGCCATGCTACAGACAGGTATTTAACCCTTTATAGATGAAACGTGTACTGCCTCATTTAAAGATCCAGGTCATACCGCGCAGTAAACACTTTTCATCTCAGGCATAAAAACGAATCACGTTGTTATATAGAGCATAATTCGCTGTTCCTTCTGAGATAAACTCGAAGCACTTAAATACAGTGTGGGCATAATAGACAATTTTTGCATGTTAAACCTTTTGGTGCATGGAGTAACCAGTAGGCTTTTTAAGGTCATTTCGCCTACCACCGACGCCGTAATGTAATATTAGGATTCTTGTCTAAGATTACCAGCCCGTACACACCTAAATCTCCAGGTCGTGTATTCTGTCACGTTTGCTATAGAGCGACACGTAGGCATTTCTCATCGCTTTCATGTATTCGACTCGTTTTTCCATAGTGCACATAACTGCGGCAGTCATTAGGGTGTCGTACGTTAGAAATACAGCTATGACGATAAAGTGTATAACATTAACATAATTTCAATAATTTTTCACTTAAAGACTCAAAACTTTTGCTAGGTTTGAAGTTTTCGAGACGGTGTTGCTCGAGATTCAAGTCTTCTGGGATGTTATGCCATGTCGACTGACAAGTAGTTATACACGTCCGCATGCGTGGTGACTGTTTACCTGTTGACATTAAATAGCATCCCAGGAAACTTGAATCGTCATTTAAATACCTCTCTATTTCTGAATACAAAGGTATTTTCTGAAAGATCTGTGACGTTAAAACCGAGGTTATCACACTACTCTCATTCGAAGAGGAAAGCGTCATTGTTCCGATGAAACAGGCTTTGTCCTTAAAAATTAATATATATATATATATATATACATATATGTCTCTCGATCACATGATCTAATTCCATATTTATTTGTTTTACAAGATCATTACGAAGAATATGCACCTGGACTCCAGATTTCACTTGCGTTTACACAAGGTGAATAACATGAACGCATAAACGGTGTGGTCATATTTTATCCGTTAACCTCTATCTCGGCCCAAATATTTCATCTCCAAGCAAACTTTGTGCAAAACAAGTAATCTTGCAGCAAGCGGTAGTGCAAAATGGAAGATTTCTTCAGTAAAGGTGCGCACTGTTAAATCGACTCTGCGTAGCTTGTCCTGTATGTTTAAAGTAGTTTATCTGTTTAACGCTTTTTAAAGCAGATAAATGCCATTCCTTAAAAGCAGTAGAATATTTTCAGTTCAGTGAACAGTAATAAGATTTTTCATTGTGGAATAAGAAACCAACTAGATGTCACTTAATATTACATTTATTTCTTTCTATTTCTCCTTATAAGTTGCGCAACATGTTTCGGGTCACCTTGTGCCCATCTTCAGGAGCTGACGACTTAGTGGTATTTTTTCTCGTGTGGTGTAGTGCCGTGGCTGTGTAGACAGACACTACGTGCTACATACTTCCCAATGGACACACAAGCAGCCAACCGGATCTGACTGTCTACACAGCCACGACACTACACCACACGAGAAAAAATACCACTAAGTCGTCAGCTCCTGAAGATGGGCACAAGGTGGCCCGAAACATGTTGCGCAACTTATAAGGAGAAATAGAAAGAAAGAAATATAATACTAAGTGACATCTAGTTGGTTTCTTATTTCACATTGAACTACGATGCACGGTCAACCACATATCAAGATTTTTCGTATACGTATATTATGTCATGTAAGTAACATAAAACCCATATATACTATAACAAGGCAGTTAATGTACTGTACGTTTAACGCAATATTGAGAAGCATTTGTCCTACCATTGTGGCAGTAGAAAGGCAATAATTATTACACACTGTGGGTGTGTGTGTTTGTAGCTTTGAGTTTCCAGCACGCAATGCGCATGCGCTATATTTGATCTGTGGCCTGCCAGACTATAAAGCATTTCCCCATATTATCTCATACACGGCACGATTTAAAAAAAAAAAAAAATTGGAAGTAAAATGTGTGTTTTGATTTTCTATATAACTTCTGCTTGAAACATTTCTCATTCTAAGAGCAACTGAGCGAGATGTAATCAAAAATGTGTATTGGTCTTCATGTAATGTGCCCTTTATCCCTGTCAGATTTCAATGAAAGTTGAATTTCGCGACACATTTTCGAGAAAAAATATCAAATTTTATGAAAATCCGTCCAGTGGGGGCCGAGTTGTTCGATGCGGACGGTCGGACAGATGTGAAGAAGTTAATATTCGCCTTTCGAAATTTTGCGAACGCAGCTAATAAAACGGGGAGAAGCTCTAAGCTGCCCAAGATGAGAATTGGGTCTTAAATGATGTGAAGCCATGTCGTTAGTAGAGAGGTTCTGACGTCTGGAAGCAGCGTATAGTCTTCATATTCAAGTGTCAAGCTGTCTGTTGTATGAGTGGTTATGACGTCTGGAAGCAGCGTATAGCCTCCATATTCAAGCGTCACGCTGTCTGTTGTATGAGTGGTTCTGACGTCTGGAAGCAGCGATTAGCCTCCACATTCAAGCGTTAAGTTGTCTGTTGTGTGAGTGGTTCCTGACGTCTGGAAGCAGCGTATAGCCTTCATATTCAAGGTTCTAGATGTCTGTTCTATGGTTCTGACGTCCGGAACCAGTGCATAGCCTCCATTTTCAAGCATTAAGCTGCCCGTTTTATGATTGATTCTGAAGCCTGGAAGCAGCATGTAGCCTCCATATTCAAGCGTCAAGCTCTCAGTTGTATGAGTGGTTCTGAAGTCTAGAAGCAGCGTATTGCCTCCAGAGAATTCAAGTATCAAGCTCTCCGTTTATGAGCATTTCCCCGACGTTTCTAACAAACCTATTTGCTTCATCTTCCACGGTCACGCAGCTTGAACTGCTACGCCCTTGAGCGTATAGACACTAGGTTTCTTCGATATGTCTGCAGCAATGAGCCCACAGACACAAGATCACATTCCAGAAGTCCTGAGTCCTCAAGAGCGCCCATGTGAGAAACTCAAATCTCGCACTGCCTAAGACGATTGATAGCCTTTGGAGAACAGCAGCTTGTCTTCTGCGTATGTCCTGGCGTTACCGTAAGCTTTGCACCACATTCACGCCTGACTGCCTGACATTACCCATCCTCCATACACCTCCACCAACTGGAGATGAATTTCCATCGGTTTGACATACTTCACACGCAAAAATTCTAATCACACTGCATACTTCGACATTTGCCCAAGCTTCCAGTAGGCTTCTCATGTTCAATCTCATCGTACGTCAATACGACATGCTTAGGGTATCCTCGTGTTTGTATGAGAAAACTAGCCATCTGCTTTGTCCCTTAGCAATTTCGCATGAGACGTGCTGTTATTTTTTTTTTGGAACTTCCTTGCACATAATAATTTTGTTCACTGAATTTGGGAGCAGAAAACAGCTTCATAGATTTCAGAACAGAATTCGAAAGAAATATTTCATTATTTTTCTTCATAGCCCCATGAATTATCCGCTGTTGCTATCCTGATAAATTCACATACAGAATTTGTTCAGATAACGCTTGAGCTACTGGCAATACAAATTGTATTAACTAACAAAATGCACTAAGTAAAGTATTATACAACATATATCATAAATGATTTGTTTAATTATTTTGAATTGTGCTTTATTTTATTTTAATCAATGTATTTTTTGGTTAATTTATTTAAAGTAAAAACGTGCTTGTTATGAATAATATGATATTTAGTTTCATAAAATAAAAAATGTAGAAATTGTGCTTCATTATTGGACGTCCTTATTACACGACACCTCTTAATTTCCTTTATTCTTCCTGGGAAATATCGTTCATTTTCTGTAATTATTTGTCGATTGTTGTGATCTGCTTTAATGGTGACTTTTGCTCATTATGGCATAAAACCTTGCTGTGTGTAATCCCGAAATTGTCTGTATTCAATAATGTGTGTGCTTGCGTGTTTGCTTGCGTGCATGTGCTCCAGCGTTCTTGTATTTAGACTGAACACGCACAGTAGTAGCTGGACAAGTAATTGTATGCGAGTAAACTTTTCTCTGTGAACCGAAATATCTAAGTAATCAGTCGGCTTACGGATTCAGAATTTTTATTGGAAAGAAATGTGTTCATGAACGCCAAGTATGTTTTTTTTTCTTTTTTTTTTCTTTTTTGTAAATCGTATCGCCCTTTAATTCTACATCATTTTTTCGAAGCTTCACCATGAACTATCAGATCGTATAATCAGAAGTACCTTTTCACATAACGTTTTACGTTGGTTTGCGTCGACAATCCTGAGTATAAACCAACTGCACAAGTGTATACTAAACCATTGCCAGTTGCTGCACAGTAAGAGGGAATTACATATCCCCAGTATCGATTATCGATATATAGCTTCAGTATTAAGCCGTTCGCTTGTGCTATTTCTGTGAATAGCTTTGCTCTGCTGTTTGTGTGATTTAAACGAAAGTTCATTCCGAACTAATGGATGTGCTGTCCCACACACATACACACATGTTAATGTACGGTATACCACTGTTAATATTGGAGTTGATTAAACTGCTTAGTTACCTATTATAATAAACAGAATAAACAATACAAATGAACTTGCAAATACATGGAGAATAACAGGAAAATGAAGTCAATCTTTAATTATAATTTTCTTGTTCATATTTTCTAACTCCATAAAAGGGAGCCCTTGTAAATCTGACAGCCGCTCAGATAAGTAATGAATATCTCGCCTTTTATAGTGCTCAAGCATTTAGCTGCTTTATCAAAATAACCCAGCACTGAGTCCGATCCTTGGCCAGATGTTTTCTTGATACCGTCTTTTTCAAAACTATGCTTCCAACCCTGTCTTTTCGGAAAAGTACAAGTACATACGAGCAGAACTTTATTACAATTCACATAAGACTGCTTCCGTAAAATGGCAAGAATCTTCTTTCGGAATACAGTCCTTAATTTCCTGGTTATTTATTCTGCGAATTGCCGAAAGTGTTGGTCAGTTTAAAGAACTTATTTCTTCAGAGACATTAGACCGCTATGGTGATTCTGTGTCCTTTTTACTTGATAGGGCATTAATTCGGTGCCTGTGTTCTTCTGGCTTTGTCTAATGTAGTCAGGTTCTTAAATGCTACAAGTATTAACAGTGCTTTCATGTCTGATTGTCTGCACTAAGCCCAAGAAGTTACTTTATTAGCGAAGGTACTATCCGTCAACATTATTAATTCACTTGTGGGTTTAGAAACCAGCCAGCTACATTAAGCCAATTTATTTAAAAAAAAATCCGGAAAATCGAAGAAAAAACTAGCTAGAACTCGAATATCCTTACACCACGTTCTTGACTTAGGGTTAAGTATTGATTTTTATATGACCGTAAGAAGAAGTTGGGCCTCCGAGAAAGACAGTTTTGTGTTTTGTGCTGTACAGTCGATAAACTACTACCTGCATTCAAAATTCATAGGTATTCTGGAAAAAGTTGTTTACGGATTCCAACAATTTCACGTTATATAAATTGGTTGTTTTAATTATGTTATAAAGCGTCAATAAACTGCTAAATCATAACGACTTAAATTTCGCAAAGGTGTATGAAGCATTCTTCAATAAGAAAAGAACGTGATATGTTATGGCCTGTACCGTATGCCAACAGAGGAAGTTCTCTTCAACTTATGGTTCAATTTTCTCTTAGAACTAATTCTGAAGATACTGATGGTTTTATATAACTCGTGCAGAAGAAATACGTTCAAATTTATCCTACTATATCCATCCAATAAGTTTAACTTAATTTTCCCGGTCTGTATTTTATTTCATTTCGTATCCTGTCACTTCTTGTTTCTCCGTCACATTTCTTTTCTCAGAATTCATCCATCAGCTGTCTGAAATTTCTGTTCATCTCATTCAGGCTTACTGGTTCAATGTGGCGCCGGATTATACAGCACTGTATGTAAATGAATTTTATTATTTCCCTTTCCCTTCACTATATGTCAGACTTGTCACTCCGGTTGACGTTCATATTTTGTGCGCCACGGCCCGGATATGAGGGTATCAAACGGAAGTCTTTTGTTATAATTCAAGAGCTGATTCTTTAGACTACTACAGCAGATCCTGTTTCTTAGAACTTGCCATTTTGACAGCCGGAATTCCTTCATCGACTTTCTGCGACACAACTCAAGATTCAATTTTTTATTGACCGAGCCTATCACATTGGTCCTCTACAAAAGTGAACAAAACCTATTTTCGTTGATAGGCTTTCCGAGTGTATATTTTACCTAAATTTCTTATTTAGAAATACACAGAGTGAAAGAAATTCGCGCGCAAGGTCTACATAATATGATTCTTCGTTAATAAAAATCAAGTCGGAAGCTTTACACAGTACATGCCCCGAGAGGTTTAGTTTTCGTGATGCACTTCACAGGCAAATAGCACAAGGCATCAAATTATCAAACCAGGCAGAGGGGCCTGTACTAACTGGGAGGGGGCCCAGTTAGTACAGAATATGTCGCTTTCAACCTATGCCGGACATATTCCCTATTTGTTCCCTTGCTTCGTCCACCTGAAACCATATCCCATGCCAAATAACTATAAATGCATTTGAAGTATCCCATTAAACAGCTTTCAGAGTAATTATAATATCTTTGAACATTTAACCTTGCAGATTGTAAACAGGTACCCACGACAATTGCCCCAAAGATAACAGCCCAAACGCTGATGTTGAACTGGAATTAATAACCAGTTTCGCGAATAGCGCGAGGATTATCCGTGCTCACATGAGACTCGTGGGTAATGAACACAAACTCAGACGCTTTATATATACACCCACTGTTGGACAGAAAGGAGTTCATCAGTAAGCTCTAGTTGTCGTGCCGATTGGCAAATTCTCGTTCGTAGAGGACGAACGTTTGGATAGAGACTTCCGTGCAGTGGTATGAATTCCAATGTTTGTCACGAAAAACGTAGAGCACCCTCGGCTGTAGAGCCCGAGTTCTCGTGCGGTATCACATGATATTCTTCACAGATCTCTTTGCGTATCTGCAATTATGGCTTCTTCTTTTGCTATTATCAATAAATTCCGCGGGTGATAAGTATTTACAAGCACCGTAGGTGTAAAAATTCCTCTCTCGCGAAGACTGTGTTCCCATGACCAAAACTAACCAGCGTCTCGGTGGACCAGAGCAACGCAAAGCCGATTCGCCTACAACTGTGCCAAATCGACTATTACAAGCTCTGATGTTTAATGCTCTTTCGATCACAACAGAGACAGAGGTCTGTTGTGCCTCTTGTGTCTTCAGCACAACTAACAACATTCTTATAGTAAAACCAACTAGGCGCACTAATTTCTCAGATTTATTTTTGAAATTAAACTCTTCATATTTCGGACAGCTCCTCTGTCCATCATCAGGAGTTTTTCACTATACACACAGCAATGGTATATGTCATACAGGTTTGCTGACA
>Ga0123355_10011866_pt1 | contig 13460 bp, 9 predicted proteins | sample TergutEmb28metaG_3_FD_89872 | JGI IMG/M metagenome (GOLD analysis project Ga0123355, IMG submission 89872) | Embiratermes neotenicus P1 segment gut microbial communities from Petit-Saut dam, French Guiana - Emb289 P1 | ecosystem: Host-associated > Arthropoda: Insects > Digestive system > Gut ...
AAATTTAAAATATGAGAAAAGAAAAGATTATGTAAAAAAAAATTTAAAATAAAAAATGTTAAAAAAAAAAAAAAAAAAAAAAAACCTTAAAAAAAAAAAAAAAAAAAAAAAAAAAAAAACGATAACATATGTTGACTTCATTACTAAATGTATGAAGTTCACCCCTGCAACCTGCCATGAAGGCATAGAAGGGGAGAAGAGGTATAGCTATACATTTTCTTTAACCTAAGCGCTAGATGGGGGTGGGTGGGTAATGTCACGAACCAGCAACTTTACCTTCGGGAATGACCCAGTACCCATTGTATAGGAGGCTGGGTGGGCCCTAGGAACTGTCTGGATGGGTACAGAAAACCTCGCCCTCACCGGCATACTAGAAGTATGAAGTACTTACAATTTTTTTTGCTTAAAATGAAGTGCGACCTGCTTTAAGTTTGAAATATCCGTTTGGCCAATGCACTGTTTGAGTTTGAGACCCCCATACTAGACTATCATTTGGCTGCAGAAAGTCGGAAAAATCCCTTAGGATCTTAAATCATCATAGCCGATCTCTTGACTGAGAATCAAACCCATGCCTTTCCTGACGTGAAGCAGAAATGCTCATCAACATACCGATACATTCGGTGGAATTGAGTTCTAAGCTCACAAAGTTGTGCTGCTTGTGGGAGGTGATACTGATGCATTGATGCACTGAATTCCTCTAAATAAATAGTAAATAGGTAATGCAGTCCCTATACAGGCCTGGACAAGGCCCTGAAAGCTGTAGAAGGTTGAGGCTTCCAGAATTTCTAGACAGTCGGCATATGGAGATGGCAAGGTTGTCAGGCGTATGCACCGGCCGCCTTTACCCCCCAGGAGATACTCCTGGTACTCATTTGTGTTAGAGGCTGAGTCGATTCCATGGCCTTAGTGCGGCCGAAAGGATTAGGTCAATAAAAAACTCAATGACCCCATCGTGAATCGAAACCGCGACCTCCCGGCTTGTGGCGCAGTGCCACAACCAACTGCACCACCGCCTAGTAAATAACTAAAAAAGTAAATAAATAAATACTTAGTTCATACCCCCACAGAGAAAAAACTGCTTCTTCATTTCCATGTTTTAGGGACTGAATCTCTGTTTATTACTGAACTGCTCAAAACACACAAAATGCAGAGTTGCTTAACCCTTATCGGTCCAATGTCGAGTTACACTCAACAGGGATTTACATTGTATCTCGTCCAGTATCGAGCCCCAATTCCAAAGTTGACCCTACAACATAAAGACGTGCAACCTACAAGTAAACTACTACCAGATACGAAATGTAAGTTAGCCACACTACATTTCAACTGCCTTTCAAAGCTGTGGGGGAAAAAAAAAAAAAAATACCTTTTAGTGCACATTCTTAGGCAGACTACTGAATCATCCACTTTGGAATGACAACGGAAATAATAACCTGTAAGAAAACGCACGTAACTTTAGACCCTCAAGAATTATTTTATTGTACATGATCCCTACTAACCGATTTTATCTTTATTTTATGTAATATTAATCAGACTTACCACTACTACATTATCTTCCTCACTATGGGCTTTTAGAATTGAATAACCTTGAGGATGACGTATGTAGTAACCAATTTCATGTTTGTTTACATGTAAAACAACCACTGCCACCGGGTAACAACCCAATTGCAGTAAATAAATATTATTATTATTATTATTATTATTATTATATATTGGACCAAACATGTCGCTCTTTTAGGCACACAAAATTTATTGTACACAGTGTCATACAACATTAGCATAGCAACGACTAAAACAAAATCAATGGCAATGTGTGAGAACCGCATACAAAGACTACAAATCGTCATAAATGATAATCCTGTTGAACAGCTATCAAACTTTATATAACATTTGAGAGCATTAAATCGGACTATAAGGTGATTCAGAAGACAAGCTACAGAAGTATAACAAAATAAAGGGCTTTGACGTTCAGGTGACCGTGCATCGTGATACATTCTTACAATAAAACCAACTAGATGCACCAGTTTCTCAAATTTATTTTTTGGAATAAAACTCTACATGTTTCGGACAGTTCCTGTGTCCATCATCAGGAGCTTTTTTTACTGTACACACAGTAATGGTATATGGCATACAGGTTGGCTGGCAGCTTGCTAGCAAACTGTCAGCAAACCTGTTCCCCGGACCCGTGTGTACATGCAGACGGGTAAAAAAAGAAGAAGAAGAAGAAGAAGAAGAAGAAGAAGAAGAAGAAGAAGAAGAAGTATGACAGCAATGCTTTTGTAGGCCAGCGTAATATGTACAAGCGAGTAATCCTCGTGCTGGCTGTTCATCCATTTCGTAGAGCATTACAGGATTCCAAGCGCGCTTAAAACACCTCCAGATAGTCCTCCACCATATCGAAGCAGGGACTGCGGTATACACACAAATGAAGGAGAAACATAGGACGACCGAAGAAAAGATGGAAGGACCAACTTCACCTTGGGGGTTAAGAAAAAGGCACTACGCCTAACCCTTCAGTGTTCATGATGGTGGTGAGGAAATATATTGTCTAAAAAAATATGACTGTGTTTTGACTGATTCATATTTTAGGTATTATAAATCGACAAGTTGTTTTAAAGTGCTTTATTTTGGTTTTCCCTAAGCTCCTGTTACGTAATGGGTGCTTTTCAAATCTGAAGACGGACCGGCCTGTTGGAATTGACAAGAACAATTTGAACACCAATGGTATAAAGCAGATGGATATATTTGTATACATACTTAATTAAATGTCAAGATCGTCGGTTAACCTACGATCCGGTTTTTGAAAAGCTGACATTACCTTCGTCTAAAACAGGATCAACGCGTTGGTGTAACGATTGGACAGACGCGTAAACAAGTCTGGCGAATGTGCAAATACTGCGCCTTATCCTTCGCTTCGGCTAACTTGGAAGAAGATTGAATTCACGTGGAAACACCCTCGAGACACAATAAAAAAGAAGTCTCCCTTAAAAACTTGTGTAGTTGTTGAGCTGATCAGGAATTTGTAGACTTTGTGGAACCACTGCTCATCTCACAAAAGCCTACCAGCTGACTCTTTCTTAATCTACATAAACATAATGCAAACCTGATATTCTATTTACCTAATATTCAACTCAATTTGATATCATATTTGTTATTATTATTAAACATTATTTAATTTAAATTATTTATCATGTCATCCGTTTTAATATCATCCTGCAAGACACAGCTGGCCGTCCCAAATTGTTTCTTCCCTTGCTGATGTCCGACCAAATGTCTGCAGACATTTCTCACTACTAGCATTAGTGTTGTGTCCTTCGTCATTCATTTCATCACCGGAAGTACATTAAATGAAGAATACAATTTGCGTTTATTTGTTATTACTTAACAAAGCACTCAGTAGCTCATGTTATACACAAGGCGTCGTACTGCAGGAAGGCTGGTGAATAATAAATGGGAAATTATGTGTAAGGAAGCATTCATTAGCATTGAAGAATAAACCACGCGTTTGCCTCGAAAGCCTGAGGAAATCAATCACAATAAACGCCAGTCAGGATATCGGCTTCCCATTAATTCGAAATGGGAACCTCCCATGTCTTTTGTTTTAACTCTTTAAAATTACTAAGTAAAAAATAATTAATATCAAAGCTGGAGACCCTGATAACGTGTGTAAGTTGTCGTGTACGAACACTTTGTAGGAAGGGTCTGTTTTGAGAAAATTAAGTTCGTCAAGACTCGACATTCTTAGAGCGGTGGGGTATTCCAGGTTACTGGGAAGTTAGGCCGAGTAGTCTGGCAGAAATGTAACGACGAAACCGGAGGAAGCACGCTACTCCTAAACCTCCGTAAATTTCTACCAAAGTGACGTTAAATCTCGGAAGATGGCAGTCACCACAACAAAGTTCGATTTGTTATACATTTAAGGTAGGGGTTCGGCTGGACAGACATAAACCAAAATTAGGTTTTCACAGTTTTTAAAGAAGACAGTGAACAGTGTCTAATCGAAATGCTTCTCCCCATTTTCCATACACACTTCCTCTGGCGCACTGTCAGTCCTCCCCTCCACCCCCCACCACCAGTCTCCAAAAACTCCATTTCAGTACCACTACCTCATGTTGCTGTGCTTTCAGCTCAGCCTAAAACTCCTAGCCTCTTCGTCACAAAAATACCGCTCTTGGCGCTAAGGTTATTTTGCCGGACTTGAAAGCAGAAACAGTAGTCTACCAGACTACAGGACGTTAAACCCCGAAACACCGTAACCTAAATCGAGATTTGTTCAGTAGTAACGGGAAAGACATTCTCTGCAAGACATCCACAACCGCCCCATTCTGTGTTCACGTTACGAAATTCGTGCATACAGAACATAATTAAACGTCCGAAGGTAGATCCACACAACAGAAATTCAGTTTGTAAAATTCCGCTGAACTGAGTTTCAACCTTACATTTACACACATCTTTAAATAGGGTAAAGTTCATCCTAGAATAGGTCATTAAGTCGACGGGGAGTGGAGTTGTAGCTCTCCTCCTTCTTTAACCTCGGCGCTAGATGGTGGGGGGGTCAGCGCAACGCGCCGACCGCTTTACCCCAGGAAAGAAACCCGGTACCCCTTTTACAGGAGGCTGAGTGGGCCCCAGGGCCGGCCCGGACGGGTAGGGAAAATCTCGCGCCCCAAAGAGATTAGATACCCGGACCGTCCAGCCCGTAGCGCATCGCTACACCGACTACTATCCCAGTCCACAATAATATCTTCATTTACAGTAATATTTAGCAACGCCATCAACAGCTCAGACCATGCTAAGGATGAACAGTGAACAATAAATTGGGAAAGAGGCGTAAGGAAGCCTTCGGGGCATAATTTGAAGTACAACGGCGACACTTAGCAGGAGGGACTGAGAAGTACCCTCTACAGACGGTCTCTGGGTATGAACCCGGTAGTGACCACCAGACCGGAACGTCTGACACGAACTGCATTGCTTTTCTGGTACATCAATTTTAAATATGCTGGACCCTGAGAAAAAAAAGTAAAACAGTATGCTGATGCTTCATAACAGCAACTCAGTTCATTTCAATAATTCTCATAAACGCTGAAAAAAAAAATTCAAAAATCAATTTTACAAGCCAGAAAATTGTATACAATTTCCATCAACGCTGTCCATTAAAGAAAGTCTTCCGCCTCGCTCACAGTCTTCGCGTCCCCGGCTTTTCATTAAAACAACAACAAAAAAAAACTAACTGCGCGTGTCTCAACGTCGAAAATTTCCCTTTGGCAAGAATCTAAAAGGAAAGGAAACGAAAGAAATATTCCATCCGTGTTCGAAAATAAATTCAGATATTTCTCTTCTTCGCAAAGAATTCTTTCAGATCAGCATCACAAAAGAACAGCCTTTACATTAAACTCACTTTTATAAACACAATCCCCATTTAAATTTCCCTACTTCAGCTTTATTTAGACTCAGGTTGTGTTCAAGCAGTGAAAGGAAAGACGTTTGGGTGTTACAAATCCATTACTACAAGAATTATCTCCATCTCCAACGAGTTCCTGCAACGGCTGAACTGACAGATAATGTCACTTGTGCCTTGTTCATCTAACCTTTCCACCTTAACGGAAAGTTTGTGCCATCAGTAACAGCAGACAGATGCACACGATTATACACCGAGCTTAGGTATCAATACATTTGCGCTCATGTGATTAAGAACACGCCGTGACAGTTCCATAGAAGAAGGAGGCTCGGAAGACACAAATAGCACGGAAAACATCGCTTGTGAATAAAATTTCACGTGCTTTCCTTTAGTCCCAGTTTCATTTTTATCCAACCGCGCGTTATCCTGAACTAGTGTAACTCGACAAGATACAAATGTCTTTGCTTTAACACATTCTAGTTATGTTGTTTAAGGGTAGCTCAGTCGGTACAGCGACTGACTACGGGCTGGACGGTCCGGGATCGAATGCCAGCGGGGACGAGATTTTCCGCCCGTCCAGACCGGCCCTGGGGCCCACCCAGCCTCCTGTAAAATGGGTACCGGGTTTTTCCTGGGGGTAAAGTGCGGCCGGGGCGTGCTGCTGACCACTCACCCCCTTCTAGTGACGCGGTCATGGAAGAGTAGAGCTATACCTCTACCCACCCTCTGGGCCACACCAGGCCTGTAACGGGATCACTTTACTTTTACTTTACTAGTTATATTGTTTATACCCTGCGTGGTGACACAATTACACAATGTCAATCAAACAAATGCACATCTGATGTAATTAATTTCACACAATTTCTTCTACATGTTTCGAGGCTTAAAGGCTTATCATCAGGAAGATAGTTGCAACAATGCATGCATTATGGTATAATACATGCGGATACACAGCAGTACAGCTGTGTATCCACACATTGATGACGCACCATATAGCACGCACGCAGACATGTATTATACCATAATGCCTGTATTGTTGTAACAATAGTCCTGATTATAAGCCTTAAAGGCTCGAAACATGTAGAAGATAACGTGTGAAATTAAATTACAGCAGATGTTCATTTGGTTGGTTGACATTGTATATCATTCTATTTATTTACGTAAACAGGAAACCGCTGGAATCCTGGCAATGTTTCAGGCCTTTTTGTCATGTTTTCCATTACGTATAAAGTCAAATTCATGTGCCATGTTATGAGACTTGGACTACCTGCCGGGGTGTTTGTAACTCCAATTCAGAACCGCTGGTCTAGGTGATTATTTGAAACCTTATTCCCTTCGAGGATTTACCACCCTCTCTTCCTCTTCCTTTTACTCCTCTTCCTCATTATTATTATTATTATTATTATTATTTCATTTTTCGTATTGTATTGGGCCCATATAAAGTAGTATAGTGACTCGCTATGGGCTGGACGTTCCGGGGTTCGAATTCGGCCTCCGAATACGCCCAGACCGGCCCTGAGACCCACCGAGCCTTCTGTACAATGGGTGATGGGTCTCATTCCCGGGGGTAAAGCAGCCGGGGCGTGACGTTGACCACCCACTCCCATCTAGCGCCGAAAATAGGTATGCGTGGAGATGTACCTCTAACTCCAACCTTGTACGTAGTTGGCATGTTAGGGAACAAACTTTACCTTTATTATTCGCATCGCAGACTAGCAGTAAAGAGAAATATAAGAAGAATGAAATATTTCTATAACCTAGCTACTGCTGGGTCGCCTGTCACTGCGGCTTTCGGTATTTTCACAATATTTCATTAAATTTATTGATTGCACTTTGACCCAATCTGTAAAGTAAAAAACTTGTGTCCACATCGGGCCAAAGTACTAAGTCTGTTCTTTGACATCAAAGCTCGGATTTACACCATTTCGTGTTTCCCATTATCTGACCGTTCTACGGTTGGCATAAGTGAAAATGTTTTGACAACTTCTGGCAATCACACTACAATAACTTTTTTTACAAAATGAGTAACATTTATAAAGAACATCAATACACACTACCAATTGGTATTAATGCTCGCCAACTCGCAAAAGAGAAGAAAACCAAACACAGAAAAGCAAGCTACCTCAGGGTACTTTTCGCAGACCTGTGTACACATATACAGTTGACGCTGGATTTGTTCACCAAGTACATTCCAGTTTTATTCATCGAATGATTGTACGTTATATGATACACTGCAAAACTTATAACCCTAATGTAATAGGACAGAGCACAATTTTTTGATCATCTGACGTTCGAGGTGGAAAACAGAAGAGCGTATTTGTTGCGTCCTTTGAGACCGAGAAATCCTGAGGGACTGTGAGCGAATGATAATGAGGAACGAGTGAACACGTCAGTGAGCGACTGAGGAAGGAGGCCGATTAATACGCCAAAATGTGAGCGATCTACAGAGCGACTGGGTGAGGTGATGAGCAACAGAATGAGCGAGCGAATTAATGGGCAACTAAAACAGTGAGCGATACAGCGTCAGAATTATTGAACGATTGAGTAAAGTAGCAAACTAAATACAGATCGTTGAGTTGCTTCAACGTTCAGCAGATTTACAGCCTACCGTTGACATGTAGATTAAAATCCTAGGCAAATTCATCTTCAAACAGGCCACGAAGGCCCATAAGGGGAGTAGATGTATATCTCTACTCTTTCTTTAACCTCAGCGCTGGATGGGGTGGGTGGTCAACGTCACGCCCCGGCCGCTTTACCTCGGGAAAGACGCGGTATCCACTGTGTAGGAGGCTGGGTACGCCCCTGGGGCGGTCTGAACGGTTGGAGAAAATCACGCCCCCACCGGTATTCGATCCCCGGACCGTTCAGCCCGTAGCGAGTCGCTATACCGACTAAGCTATCCCGACCCATAATCCTCGACAACTTATCAGCAAAAACTGTGAACTGTCTGAGGCCACGTACGATGATTCCATCCAACCCAGCCTGAACTATTTTTAAGTTTCTCATCCCGCCGTGTTAGATATATAATACGAGAAATAAACAACTATCAGCTGTTGTATCTTTAATGTGGCAACATGGTTCGACCCCAAAGATATATCTTCAGGGCAGTGGTATAAATACATAGAAGGAATTACAGAAAATTGTAATATTGAATTTGATGTTTGTATGACCGTGCATCATTGATACAATAATATAAACATCCAACTAGATGCAAAGTTAATAATTTTATTAATAATTTATATCAGCTCAACATGTTTCGGGCGATAATTTCGCCCATCCTCAGGAGCACTTGACTGTGTTAACAACTTGTGGTATAAAGCACCGATGATGCCTCCTGCTGGCAGCATCGTCGGTGTTTTTTACCACAAATTTTGAGCACAGTCTAGCGCTCCTGAGGATGGGCGAAATTATTGCCCGAAACGTGTTCAGCTGATTGAAATTGTTAATAAAACTATTATTGCTGCATCTAGTTGGCTGCTTATATAAATGTAATGCTGATATCGCAACTGCCAACATAATTAAAATTACTGTTACGTATTTTCTACAACGGGCCTCAAGTTGACCCTTTCAGGTCGAAACGTGTTGTCACATTAAATATATAGCACAATTAGTTGTGCCAACGGCAATTAACACAGTCTCAGCTAGAAACCTGAATTAGGAAGGGCACACACATTTCGAGCGGTGATTCAAAGAAATACACTTGAATATTAAAACAGAAATATTTTCACTGCCTGCAGTACGAGGGCGACAAATACCTGGCAGTATGCAAGTAACAGTGGACTCCACCCATTGACAATATTCTGTTAACAACAACAAGTTTCGGTAGTATTAAAGCAGCACATTCGGCCGTGAAACCGTAAAGGGCCTTCCTAATTTTCAGAATGAATGTAGCAATAACATACGTTAGCAAACAAGTTCCGTTACAGGACTTTGAAAAATACGGTGTTGAATACAAGGCCAGAGTGAAATGGTGAATATACCGTAGGCTATATAGCGTAACAACGTGAATCTTGTTAGAGCTCAGTTGAAATGTGATGGCACACGGTGACGCACGGTAGGGGAGGTGAAGGGGAAACATGCGAGTGGAGTGGGTAGCCAGTAGTCTTGCACTCTACCTCAGAACATGGTGTATCCAGCATTACTACCATTACTACCGCTGATGAGCACACCTCGGCTGCCAGTAGTCGACTGAACTGCCCCCCCCCCCCGGGGGGGGGCCAATTTAAATGGACTCGCCCGTTTCGCTGAAAGACCAAATCTGGTTTCTGCGCGTGTGCCATCACGTTTCAAACGTGCTCTACCTACCGTGGATCTAACGGGCTGTCCGAAGCTACTTTAAAATTTACTACGTGATCTTGCCAGTATGGGTGTGAAACTTGGTCTCTCACATTGACAGAGGAATACAGTCAGAGTGTGTTCGAGAAGAGGATGCTCAGGAAGATATTTGGGCCTAAGTGGGACGAGGTAGAAGGGGAATGGAGAAAACTACATAACGAAGAGCACTGTGATTTTACTCCTCGCCAAATACATATTATACCTATTATTCCGGTATTATTCTGGTAATGAAATCAAGAAGAAATAGGCGAAGCATGCAGCATAAGTGGTAGAGGGGAGAGATGTATACAGGGTTTTGGTGGGGAAACCTCAGGGAAAGAGTCAACTTGGAAAACCTACGCGTAGACAGGAGGATAATGTTAAAATGTGTGTTCAAGAATTAGAATGGGGCGCATATACTGAATTTATCTGGCTCAGGATTGGTAGGTGGTGCGCTCTGGTGAATGCAGCACTGAACATCCGAGTTCCATAACGCGGAGAGATTCTACGCTGAGAAACTGGTAGCTTTTCAGGGAGGAATCGGCTCAATGAAGATAGTTTGTTAGTTTGTTTGTTTGTTGGGGGTTGTTGGTTGGTTGTTTGTTTGTTTGGTTGGTTAGTTAGCTCTTGCCTACGACAGCCGAAGCTCTTACTGCGATATGGAAGCACCGCAATACATTTTCCGGATGAGACTCAAAACCTCATTCCCAACAGTTAGTACCTCTTTCATGGATGGTGACAGGTTCGATTTTCGGAAGGGGCACAAGATTTTTCTCTAAGCCTGGAAGTCCAGATCGGCTTTGTGGCCCACCCAGCCTCCTATTCAATGTGTGCTGAGGGTCCTGAACCGGGGATAAAACGGCTGGTCCGTCGAGCTTACCATTCACGTTCACACAGTAAATGAGTGAAGCCACACCGTACTTGTCCGCTGTGACTTCACGGCGTGAACTTCGTCCATGTTCTTCCAACAGACGGGGAGAGAGAAAGGTGGGGGGGGGAGAGAGAGAGAGAGAAATTAGCTTTCACACACACACACACACACAACGCGATGATTGTAACTCGTTCGGCATTATAAGAAGTGATTTCAGGTTGAACGGTTTTAAATTATTAGAAGTACTCAAACCCAAGTTAGAAATAACACAGTCCAAGCAACTGCACAGCCTACACGAAAAAAAAAAAAATAAATGATGTAGAGAAAGTTACTTCTAGCTAAGCTTCATTAATCTTCTTCGAGTGGGTGTGTCTAATAGCTGCAGGAATGCAGACACAAACGAAATAAACGCTAAAAACGGCTACTGAATTACCCGTTTAACAGGGCGTTTCAAGATGACGCTGCATTATCAAGTTCGCGAATTATTTCAGTAAAGGAAAGGCGCGGAGGCACATTTCACACGAATTAATATGGAAATTCTCAGACACCTGTATTGTCTGCACCACACATTTAAAAACCTCCTGAGGAGCATTGCCAGCAGGTGCCTAGTTTTTCAATCGGGGAGGGGATTGGGGGGGGGGGAGACCAACGTAGCGTGAATATAAAGCGAACAATATGATGGATAAACAAGCTCCGTAGTTCGCAAACTATTTTACACAAAACGTGTTACGGTTCTGAGTCATGCAAATTGTAAGTAAGGTATTATATTAGCCGACAAACACAACTGTGCAGATCTAATAATATACTGGTCCTTTACTCAGTGCTACTACATGTTTCGGCTGTTTACATCAGCCATCTTCAGGTAGGTATCAGGTCACGAGAAAAATAAAAAGGGAAGAGTCCTCTCCTAACAAACAGTGGTGTACAACCGCATGAAATAGTAAGAACTATTATACTGAAAACGGAATAATAACATTAAAACTGTATTAGAGAGTTCTTTGGTACAATCCAATGTACGGGGATTAAACATTAAACTGTAATGTATTGTAAGATACAATAAGGCATGATAACAGATGAATAAAATTAGTGGGAAAGCCTTAGTAGTCAGTGTACGCCAATGGAGTATCAAACGTAGTATATCGATTAATAAGAATATCGTGTCTCGGTTTATAAATAGTGTTTATGAAAATTCAGTAGTTTTCTTGCTTGTTCTTGAACCCCTTTTGTTCGTAAGTAAAGTGAGGTGGCCTTCGGGACGCGATTCACTACAAAGAGAGCAGTTTTGCCAAATGCAGGATGGGTTAACTGTAATACAACATTCAAAAGTTCAGTGCATATTTATAAATACAAAATTCTTGTGCTTTTAGTCAGTTAACTTATTAGGTCAATATATCTAATGATGAGAATCTTGGTAGTATTTGCTGTGATGTTGCTTATTGAATATTACTTACTTTGTGTAACTACGAACTGCGTGATCGACTGCGTACAAAACAGGGTGGCAGTTCCATATTGCGTGCTGGACGGCAGTTCCACTACTGAGTACTATTAAGAGTGGTAGTAAATAGGGCCTGGTTCTCTCTGGCGTGTTCTTGCTGAACTATAGTCTCAAAAATTCTCTTATAGCTCAACGTACATTTGTCGCTCAGTTCATTCTTCTTATATGTTTCTTCATAAATATAAAATTTTTCATAATAGATTTATAAAAGTTCCTTTACTTGCATCTTGTACTACTTCCATGATTTCATCTACACTTCCAACAGAATGGCGACAATCTTGGAGATGTACAGAAAATTTTGAATTTTGGTTTCGTTGTTTCTATGGCAATGATATTCTTTGAACTTGGTAGGAAATGATCTTTCTGTCTGTCCCAGGTATTGTTTGTCACAATCAGTACATTTTTAGGCATAAATATCATTTTCTATTATATTCATCCACGTGTTCCACATAAGAATATTAATGAAGTCTTACATTAATTTAATAACGTATTAATTTATTGACTTTCTAAATATTACAATTAACAGATATATTAATAATATGTAACCGCACTGAATAAAGGAGCAATAAATTAGTTCTGTACAGTTGTGTTAGTAGGTTAATATACTACCTTAATTATAAGCAATACACAAAAGAAGATTTCACCTAAGACACAAATTGTAGTTTTCTATTTCAAGTAAAACACAAGCAACTTTTTACAAGAATAAAATGGATATTTTAAGTTATACATTCCATTGTGTATCGTAATTTAATAAATTCGGTGAAATACTTAACACCACTGACACAATTACAAGTACATTAAAGGTTAGGTTGTCAACGGTGTTAATTATTTCACTTTATTTATTAAATAAAATGGTTTTTCTGCCTCAAGGGGAACAAGACAATATTCGCAGCTGTGAGATATAACCTGACGCGCAACGCAGGTACATTTTCATCACAAAAGGCGAAGTATCGGAACTGAAGTTAATGAAGCTGGGTGTCACAACACATAGAAGCTAGCAGCATGTTATCAAGTAATGACACCCTCCGTAGGTTAAAGAAATGAAGGCAGCAGGGATCTGTAACTGTGGCAGAGCACCGTTAAAGAAACACTGAAGGAAGTGACAGTATATTCCGAAATCGTTTTCTGAAGAAATGTGATTAGATGTACTGGAATGACAAACTTAATATCACTTGAATAACGCGTGCAAGATTAGCCGGAGTTACACATTAAAAGTTAAAAAAAAAAAAAAAAAAACAAAAAAACCTAACACCCAATTACCCTCCCCAACATATCAATTCTTACAAAAAAAAAAAAAAAAAAAAAAATAAAAAGGATTTTAACTTTTATTTTTTTTTTTTCTCTCCAAAAAAAAATTTAAATAATAAAAAATATAATTTCTTCCT
>Ga0123355_10011867_pt1 | contig 13460 bp, 9 predicted proteins | sample TergutEmb28metaG_3_FD_89872 | JGI IMG/M metagenome (GOLD analysis project Ga0123355, IMG submission 89872) | Embiratermes neotenicus P1 segment gut microbial communities from Petit-Saut dam, French Guiana - Emb289 P1 | ecosystem: Host-associated > Arthropoda: Insects > Digestive system > Gut ...
ATCCGAGTTAAGGCCGCCGTTAACAAATACCGCCATGCTGGACTATCTGCTAAACATCCTTAGCAAGCTTGATAATATCGAAGAAGTTAGCATATACACCGCCAAGCTTGCGGAAATCCAACAGCTAATAACCACCTATAACTCAACGCCAATTGGCAAAGGAACAGATATATACAACCAAATAATCCGCCTACAAAAGGAACTGTACGAGTGCAAAAGCTATCTGCAAGTTGATATGAAAACCCATGTAGAAAATAATCTTCTTTGCAACAGCCTAAAGCATGATTTGGAGCAGTTCGCCTCCGCTATGTACAAGCTGGCCCCTGTTAATAAAATATCCAACGAAATGGCCGCCTATATCGCGCTATTTGCAGAGCGGTACGGCTATACCGCCGAAGTGCCCGTGATGGAACTGCTTGACACAGACAAGGGGCTAGGCTCACCGGCCCATTATAATTTTAATGTTATAAGCAGGCCAATACCCCAAAGGCAAAAAACAATAAAAGAAAACCGCCTCAAAACCCTGCTGGAAAGGAAAATGATACAAACCCTACGGGAAGGCAAAAAGGCAATAGAACTAACCGACCAGGATATTGACTATGTATGTGAAAGCGAACAGCAAGATGAATCATTCCAGCCTATGGATAACCTGCAATCATTTGAACTATATTTACTAGCCCACCCAGAGGCACAGCATAAGTTTACCCTGGCGCCTGCAGTAGCCTCAGATTCATTCGGCAGGTCCTTCGGCAGGTTTAGCGATATGTTAACACATGAGGAATCCCTTCTATTAAAGGAAGGGTTTGATAAAAACAAAACCCTCATGGACGAATATATTATTGCCGAAATATCCGAAGTACCCTCCTCCGGCAGAACAAGCAACGTAACCCTTAATAACAGCGACTATGACTACCAAGTTGCCCTTACAACAAACCCTTGCGAAAACAAGCATATAATAAGTATCCGCGACTTATACATTGGGCTTGATACCGAAAGCAATAATTTCTATATAAAATCCAAAAGCCATAATAAAAAAGTAATTGTCACCATGACCAGCATGATGAACCCTACCTTTGGAAGCAGTGCTCTTAGGTTTCTTCGCGAGGTTTCGGCAATGCGCAAAAGAAGCGTTATAGACGGTATTCTAGGCATTATTAACCTAAGCTTTGATTATTGCCCCCGAATAACATATGGTACAATAATTATTAAACCGGAAACATGGATGCTTTCAAAAGATATGTTGAGCATTCAAAACGAAAAGGACAATAAGCTAATAGAAAAAAACTTTGAACTGTTTCGCCAAAAATGGGAATTGCCACGTTTTGTTTTCCTTAACGAAGCGGATAATCGCCTTTTGCTTGATTTGGACAATCCTAACCACAAAAACGAAATATATAATATACTAAAAAAGAATGCCCCAATACATGCCTTTTTAACAGAAATTGGCTGTGATTTTAAAGACTATGCTGCCGCAAACCAAAGCGGAAATAAACATGTAACAGAAATAATTGTACCATTTACATTGGAAGTACTGAAGAAAAAAGAAAAGGGCAAAAAATCAAAAGACAGCAAAAAAGATACCATTCTAAAAACATTGTCAAATATCTCCCAAAACCAAATGAAAATCGAAAGAGACAAGCTAATGCTGCTGCCCGGCAACAGCCAGTGGCTGTATTATAAGCTATATGGCTGCGGCAAGCGGCAAAACGAGTTAATACCAATACTTTATGAATTATTGGAAAAACTGGTTCAAGAAGGCGCAGCGCAAAAATATTTTTACATTAGATATGCCGACCCGGAGCCCCATTTGCGCATACGTATCCAGCCCTCTGAAGGTAAGCTGCCGGCGCTGTATGTTGCGGCAAGCAATATGCTTAACGGCTTATATAGCGATGGCCTTATATCAAAAGCAGTAAATGATTCCTATATAAGGGAAACCGAAAGATATGGCGGCCCAAGCCTAATAACACACGCCGAGGAATACTTCTATAACGACAGCAAACTGGCAATGAAGCTGTTAAACATGGAGCGGTTTGGCAAACTACGGTTTAATATGGATTTCATAGGTATTTCATTTATCGTATCCGTTTTAGAAGCGTTTGGCCTAACTATGGAAGAGCAAGACGCCTTCTTGAGCACCATGAGCGATAAAAAAAGCTATCGCAAAGAGTTTCAAATCGGAAGGCTCATGATAATGAACGCCGCCGACAGCAGCGACGACTGGTTTAGTATCCGCTACCAAGCATCTAATCCCGAAATTTACGATTTTATTAAGGAAAACGCAAGCCGGCTAAAAATCTATGCCGACGCAGTTTTTGAAGCCGACAGTAAGGGCGAACTAACAAATTCAATAAAGGACATAGCTGCAAGCCTAATCCATATGTTTTGCAACCGTTTTAGGGATAACACATGGGAAAGAAAAATATATGCCTTAGCAATGCATGGGGTAAACGGGTTAATAGGATACAAAAAGCATAATAAACACAAATCATTTATTCCCGAACTACCTGAAAGCCTATTTTAAGGGGGCAAGGGTGTGCGGCTAAAATTGCGTGAGCACTATAAAAAAACCTCTACAGCGTTTTACTATTTATCGCGTATACTTAAAATCCTTGCCACCGGGGGTAAATTTAATTTAGTCACGGTGGTTATTATCACGGTTTTATTTGGCGCTATGCCGGGTATTTCGGTTCTTATAATGCAGGAAATCATAAACTCAATACAGGTTTCCGGCCAAAACTTTAACCATATATTGCTGCTTATAGCCATTTATATTGGCATTGATATTGTAAAGGGCATTGCCTCCATGCTTTCTGGCTATATGGAAAGCGTCCTTCAAATGAAAGCCGGGATTACATTAAACTTAACCGTATTGGAAAAAGTTCGGGAACTATCCCTAAAAGATTTCGAAAATTCCGAGACATATAATTTAATCCAAAGGGCCGTTGGTATTACAATCAGCAATCTTTATTCATTTTTCAAGTCTTTTTTTCTTATTTTTCAATCCCTTATTAATCTTGTTATGTTTAGCTTAATACTGCTGTCGTGGCAGTGGTGGCTGCTTCCGGTTATATTTGTAATGCCAATAATACAAACACTTGTTACAGCATATTACGGCAAAAAACAGTTCCTAATACAAAAGGAGCGGGCGGGTGAAGGCCGCAAACAGTGGTACTATCAGTTTCTTTTAACCAATGATATCGCATTTAAAGAAATAAAAACATTTGGCCTTGGCGATTATTTTCGAAACAAATATAAGCAGCTAAGCCTTAAATTCCTAAAGCAAGATAGGCAAATCTTAAACCAACGCACAATTGCCCAGTCACTGCTCTTAGTTGCAGACCATATTGTTGTTGCGGCTTTATTTGTTTTTATTATTTTGCAGGCCCTTGGGGGGTACATATTACTTGGTAACTTGGTAGCATATACACGAAGCATATCCAATATTAAGTCAAGCACGCAAGGGTTCTTATCCCAAATAAACTCCATATACCAAAGTATTTTGCACATAAGCTTATACTTCGACTTTATTGACATGAAAACCAAAGCCGGTACAAAAATTGATGTTAAGCCGGTAAATACAATACCTTATATAGAAATCAAAAATCTTTCATATAGCTATAAAAACAGCAATATACATGCTCTGCGAAATATAAACCTAAAAATTGAAGAAAACAGCCTTGTTGCGTTTATAGGGCAGAACGGCTCAGGAAAAACCACCCTTGTTAAAATTTTATCAGCCTTGTACAACGACTTTGAAGGGGATGTGTACTTTGGAAGGCAGAGCCTTCGGGATTTGGACCCCCATGATATACGCAAAAAGATAGGGATACTGTTCCAAGATTTTGTAAAATATGAGTTGTCTGCAAGGGAGAATGTTGCTTTGGGGCAATTAGAAAAAATTGATGATGATTTTGCCATTTCGAAGGCCCTAGAAAAAACGAGTATGCAGGAGAAAATTTCAGATTTGGAAGCGCAGCTGGGTTTTTGGTTTGATAATGGCGCACAGCTATCGGGCGGGGAATGGCTAAGGATAGCCCTTAGCAGGGCATTTATAAGGGATGCTGAACTTTATTTATTGGACGAGCCAAACTCAGCCCTTGATTCTAATACCGAAAAACAAGTGCTTAAATCATTTAAAACCCTAACCCAAGGAAAGATAGGGATTATTGTATCCCACCGGATATCCAGCATTAAAAATATTGCCGATAAAATCGTCGTTTTCGAAAACGGCACAATTCAAGCCAGCGGCACCCATGACGAACTGCTGAAAATATCCAGCGCGTATAGGCAATTGTACGAACAGGAAAACGAGTGAACAAATAATACGAAAATCCGGTTTTGATAATAATGGACAACCTTTTCCCAGTTTTGATGATACCGATAAAAGCGATTTTCATGCCCGGTTGATGACGGAGGCACCCGTAATGTGCCTATAAAGAGGAGAATCTATATGCTAATAGACATTGAAAGACTTAAAAGCAGTAGCAGCATAGAATTACAATCAGATAGCATCAATAACTATCTGCAAAATGTAGGCGAGTATTTTTCTGCTTTAGAAAATGATATATCTACAATAAAGCCAAAGGAAACGATGGATGTAATTTCGGTACTGGTAGGTTTTAAGGAGTATTTCCGCTCAGAGACTGAATGGGAGCGTCTTACCCTGCGTTCCCTTGATGTGTTGGCGAAAGGAATAAATAAATCATTTTTCAATGATACTGCTATATTTTATGGGATGACCCATGTTGCGTATTCTGTTTACGCGCTATCGTCTAAAGTGCCAAAAATAAAGCCCTTTCTTCAAGGAATCAATAATACACTCCTTGATAAGTTGGCTGACTATTTGAAGGCTGCCGATAAAAAGGAATTTAACACGATTGGCAATTACGAGGCAATAAAAGGACTTTCCGGCCCGTTCCGCTATTTGCTTGATAATAGCGGCGACAAGAAAATGGATGAAATGATTAAACGGTTAATAGATGTATTTATTAAGCGTTCGCAAGATATTACTATTTTAGACCATAGGGTAACAGGCTGGCATTACTATCCATCTGCGGTAGAGAAGATGTTTATGGATGTAGAAATGCCAAACGGATGTGTTAATTACGGCGTGTCACACGGCATGGGCGGGCCTTTGGCCGTACTTCCAATGGCGTACTATAAAGGGTTTAAGGCTGATGGGCTAAAAGACGCAATATACGGGCTTATTGCGGAATACATGAGCGCAGTATATTACATTGATGATATAGCATACTGGCCGGGGCGAATCTCCGCCGAGCAATATCTTGGGCTGGATGAAATGCCAAAGCAGCCCGGTGCAATGAGTTGGTGCTATGGCTCTGTTGGAATACTTCGTGCTCTTTACATTGCTGGCGTTTTTATGTCAGATGATAAGGTTAAACAATTTGCCATAGATGAGTTAATTAAAATTGCAAAGCTTGACCTATCAAGCTACTCATTGTTTCAGCCAATTGTATGTCACGGCTATATCGGTACAGCGGCTGTATTAAACTTGATGTATCTTGATACTAAAAGAGAAGAATTTTTGCATAAAATTGTGGAAATGGTTGAAGCAAGTGCGGCGTTTAATATTGAAGGTTTTTTCGAAAACGCGCAGCAGGTGGCTAATAACTATGACACAAACCCGGCAACAATGCACGAGCATTTGGAAGGCTTTAACGGGATTATAAATTCTACGTTATCAATAATTAAAGGTATCTCCAGTGAAAATGATAAGCGGCTTTTGATGATATAAAAAGCTGGGTCCATAGCTTCTTAGTGTACATTGTCGTACCTGATAATGCGGTAATATAATCCCGTATGGCCGCTAAGTCATGTTCAAACTGCGGAAGATACGTGAGAGTATATTTTTTATCCATTGATGCCCTCTTTCAATCGTGTAAACACATCACTGTGGCTATAACGAATATCGGAGCGGCTGGCGGCGTAATCAGCTTCGTCCAACATCAATTCGACATCGTTAATCAACTCTGTATATGAATCAAGACTCATAACTACCATCGCCCCATAACCATTTTTGGTTAGATAAACTGGTCGCCCATCACTAATTGATCTTTCAATTTCAGTAAACTTATTTCTTAAATCAGATACAGGTCTAATCTGAATCATTGCATCCACCTCTGTACTATATTTTATCCTAATTTTATCATGATATTATCCAAATGCAACTGAACTAGAGGCAACTTTCTTATAACAGTTATATTCATTTAAGTGAATCTGCGGTATGATATTGTTGTTTCGTTCCCAGCCCAATTTCAAGCGAAACTACCATTGAAACCAACATATCGCAAGGAGGCAAATATGCAACAGCATCCCTTCGTTCACTTACACGTCCATACAGAGTACAGCCTACTAGACGGCTCAGCAAAAATATCCGAACTTGTTACAACCGCAAAGGCCCAGGGCATGAACAGCCTAGCCATTACCGACCATGGCGTGATGTATGGCGTAATCGATTTTTATAAGGCCGCCACCAAAGCCGGAATAAAGCCGATACTTGGCTGCGAGGTATATGTGGCCCCGGGCTCCAGGCATGATAAAAAGCAAACGTCTGAGGGAGTGTACCAGCACCTGGTTTTGCTGGCAGAGAATCTTGAAGGGTATCATAACCTGGTAAAAATGGTGTCCTTAGGGTTTACGGAAGGGTTTTATTACCGCCCACGTGTGGATGTGGAGCTGCTAAAGGAATACAGCAAGGGGCTTATAGCCCTTAGCGGCTGCCTGTCCGGTGTTGTGGCAAGGCTGCTGTTAAACAGCACATACGAGGCCGCCCGGGAGCGCGGGCTTTTATATGAATCTATCTTTGGCAAGGGCAACTTCTACTTAGAACTGCAAAGCTACGGAACGGAAGAGCAGCAGACCGTCAACCAGCAGCTAGTGCGCATGTCACAGGAAACGGGTATTCCCCTTGTGGCTACTAACGATGTCCATTATATCCACCAATCCGACGCCAAGGCCCATGAAGTGCTGCTATGCATCCAAACCGGCAAAACCATCCTGGACGAAGACCGCATGTCTTTCGATAGCGACCAATTCTATTTAAAATCCCCGGAAGAGATGTACGCATTATTCCCCTTTGCAAAGGAAGCAGTATCAAACACCCAGCTAATAGCAGACCGCTGTAGCGTTGATATAAAATTCAACGAATACAAACTCCCGGTTTTCGAAGTCCCCGGCGGCCAAGACGCATACCAGTACCTAAAGCAAGTATGCGAAGCGGGCCTAAAAGAGCGTTACGGCGAAGATGACCATATGCATCTTGAACGCCTGCACTATGAACTGGACACAATAAACTCCATGGGTTTCATAGAATACTTTCTTATTGTGTGGGACTTTATAAAATACGCCCGGGATAACGGCATAATGGTAGGCCCCGGCCGGGGCAGCGGCGCGGGCAGCATAGTAGCGTACGTGCTGTGGATTACAGATATCGACCCAATCCCATACAGCCTGCTGTTTGAGCGCTTCCTTAACCCGGAGCGTATCTCCATGCCGGACTTTGATATAGATTTCTGCTACGAAAGACGGCAGGAAGTAATAGATTATGTAAACAGAAAATACGGAAGCGACCATGTTGCGCAAATTATCACCTTTGGAACCATGGCCGCCCGGGCAGTAACCCGTGACGTAGGCCGCGCACTGGGAATGCCCTATGCAGACGTGGACCGGATAGCCAAGATGATACCCACAGAACTTGGGATTACCATAAACAAGGCCCTAACCCTAAACCCGGAACTAAAAGCAGCATACGATGATGAGGAAGACACCAAAAACCTAATGGATATGGCACTAAGGCTGGAGGGCCTGCCCCGCCATGCCTCCACCCACGCGGCAGGGGTAGTAATTTGCGATAAGCCTGTACAGGACTATATCCCCCTAAACCTAAACGACGGGGTTGTTACCACCCAGTTTCCCAAAGACACAGTAGAGGAACTGGGCCTGCTTAAAATGGACTTTCTGGGGCTTAGAACTTTAACGGTAATACGCATAGCCGCCGAGGAGGTAAAGCGGGGCCGCAATATCGACATAGACCTAGACAACTGGACATACGACGACCCAAAGGTATACGAACTAATAAGCCAGGCCAAAACCGACGGGGTTTTCCAGTTAGAATCCAGCGGAATGAAAAACTTCATGCGGGACCTTTCCCCGGGAAATATGGAAGATATCATCGCCGGTATTTCCCTTTTTAGGCCCGGGCCAATGGATTCTATCCCAAAGTATGTTAAGGGCAAGCGCAACACCTCCAAAATCAGCTATATGCACCCCATGCTTGAGCCGATACTTAAAGACACCTACGGCTGTATAGTGTACCAGGAGCAGGTAATGCAAATCGTGCGGGACTTAGCGGGCTACAGCATGGGCCGAAGCGACCTTATCCGCAGGGCAATGTCCAAAAAGCAGGCGGATGTTATGGCCGAGGAGCGGAAAAACTTCATCCACGGCCTGCCGGAAGCGGGTGTGCCAGGCTGTATCGCAAACGGTGTACCGGAAAATATCGCTACCCAAATATTCGATGATATGACGGACTTTGCCGCGTACGCCTTTAACAAATCCCACGCGGCGGGTTACGCCGTTGTAAGCTACCAAACTGCGTGGCTTAAATACTATTACCCGGTAGAGTTTATGTCGGCAACAATGACCTCTTACATGGACAGCACCGCCAAGGTGGCCGGGTATATTTACGAGTGCAAGAAGATGGGCATTAAGCTTCTTCCGCCGGATATTAACGAAGGCCATGTGGCCTTTAGTGTAACCGGGAATAATATCCGCTTTGCCCTTGCGGCAATACGCAATGTAGGGCGGGGGATGGTGCTTGCAATCGTTAAAGAGCGGGAGCAGGGCGGCAAATTCCGCGGTATTACGGATTTTATTAGACGAATGTCGCCCCATGATATCAATAAACGCTGTGTAGACAGTTTAATCAAGGCCGGAGCCTTTGATTCCCTTGGCGGCACCCGGGCACAATATATGACGGTATATGAAAATATAATGAGCGGCCAGCAGCTTACAAAGAAAACAACCCTGGAAGGCCAGATGTCCCTGTTTGACCTAGACGAAACGGTGGAAGAAAGCTTCGAAGCCGACGACTTGCCCAAAATAGGTGAGCTGCCAAAGCGGCTGCTGCTTGCCAATGAAAAGGAAATGCTGGGGGTATATGTAAGCGGGCACCCACTTTCGGATTATGAGGATGTACTGCGCCGGTACACCAACTATAACAGCCTGGACTTTAACACCGGCGATGCAAGCGAAGATGCCGAACAAGCCGGGTACCCAAGTGAAAACGGCAGCAGCGCTGCAAAAGCCGATGACGCTGCCGCAGGCCTAACAGACGGCCAATCCGTAAAATACGGCGGCATGATTACCGCAAAGAGTGTGAAATACACCAAGGCGGAAAGTAAGCCCTTCTGCTTCTTAACCGTTGAGGATATGTACGGTGCCGTTGAGGTGGTGGTGTTTAATAAGCTATATGAAAAGTTCGGCTCAAAGCTTGCCACAGACCAGGTTGTAATCATCCAAGGCAAGGTAAGTGTGCGGGAAGATGAGGATTCGAAAATTATTGCCAATGACATGCTGCTATACGACGATATCCCACAAGACACCGCCGCGAAGACACTATGGGTAAAGGTGCCGAAATCAAGGCCCGTGCCCCCCAGCCATATTACCGATATACTGTCTGCATATAAGGGCGATACCCAGGTTATGATTTACAACGAAGCGCAGAATAGGAAGTTTCTTGCCAATAAGTCATATTGGGTTAGCATTAGTGATGACTTGGTTAGGGCGCTGGAGGGGCTGCTTGGTAGTGGGACTGTTAAGGTTACGGAGAAGTAAAATGTAAGCGCTTTGCGGCGGCTCACTGGGTTAACTTATAGCGTGTATTGTTATCACAAAACCGTCCCCTTGCTGGGTGCGGGCATTTTCGTTATGCCGAGTAGTGTTCATTTTCTGCTTCAATCCCTCTGCCAATATAGGTTTTACATCCTACTATTTGCAAATTATTCACATTGGGGCGGGGGTCAGCTAGTTTGTAGTTTACCTTTTCCTGTGTACATATTCCGCTAAATGCGATGGGAAGCCCAACCGAGAGAAAGAAACTTTTTGCTGATTGAAACTGAAAATGCAAATGCGGCTCGGAAGAATTACCCGAATTTCCGCATTTGGCTATAACCTCACCTTGCTTCACCTTATCCCCGACTTTGACCGTAATACTATTGGGCATAAGATGGGCAGATACGCTATATTCGCTATCGTGATGTTTTATAGTGACGTAGTTTCCTCTAATGTCTACAGAATCACAATACGCATTTATCCCGTCAACAAAGCTGTTTTTTGACCTTTTGCGAACTTGCACAACCGTACCGTCGGCAGGGGCAATAATATCTTTTTCATAGCAATAATAACTATGTAAATCCGTAGCCTTTCCATGAAAAGATTTGCCCTCATCATCCATAATTATGAAATCATATGCATAAGTTTGCGATACCGAGCCTCCGTGCCGCAAGTTTTCATCAATACCGCCGTTAAAAACAGTCCATTTTCCTGTAAAGGGTAGGATATATTCGCCTTTTTGCTTGTAGCTGCCTTGGGTTGGCATTTTACCGCTATACGCTAACTTAATATACCAATCCCCCACAATCTGGTATAGGGACTGAAAAAATGTGTATATGGGGGATTTCAAAAATATAAACATCGCAAACAAGTGAAAATTAAGAGAAAGCCCACCAGCAATTGGAATACGCAATATATCGCCAAACCCTATAAAATCGGCCACAATACCAACCATAGCAAGCCAGAACAGATAGCCCGAAACCCGGATTATTTGCCTGCCTATCTTAAACCTGCGCAATATCAGATTTGCTATTTGGAACAGTATGCCTATGCCAAAGAAAACTATCCAGCCTAACATTTAATGCCTCCTATCTTTATACCACTGTTTTTAGCTTAGCAGAAATGCTACAATTCATCAATGCAACCCGCGCATCCAAAGGAGGATAACCAAGTGAACATAACCCAGCTAAAACAAAAAGCCAACGCCGCAATAGAGGCCAACCGGGAGGCAATAATAGCCTTTGGCAAAGCCTGCCGCAGCACCCCGGAACTAGGCTATGCCGAGCATGTAACCTCCGCCGCGATAAAATCGCAATTGGAATCCGCCGGTGTAAAAGACATCCGCCCGGTAGCCCTAACCGGCAAGAAAGGCTGGATATACGGCAAAAACCCAAGGGCCGCAGTAATGATTATGGGCGAACTGGACGCAGTAGTAAGCCCCAAGCACCCATATGCCGACCCTATAACCGGCGCGGCCCATGCCTGCGGCCACGCGGCCCAGCTTGCGGTACTTGCCGGGTGCGCCTTTGGCATTTCCGAAATAGCCGCGCACCTGGACGGAAATATATGTTTTGCCGCCGCCCCGGCCGAGGAGTTTATTCAAATCCAGGAACGGCAAGCCCTGCGCCGGGAAGGGAAAATAGACTGGCTGGGCGGCAAACAGCAAATGATTGCCGAAGGCGCCTTCGACGATGTGGACATAGCCATGATGGTACACGCCGAAACCAATTTCCCGGGCACCCATGTGGTAACGGGCGGCACATCTTTGGGGTTTATAGGCAAGGAAATACGGTTTATAGGAAAGGAAGCCCACGCAGGCTCGTCTCCGTGGCTTGGTGTAAACGCCTTAAGCGCCGCAACCCTTTCGCTGCAAGCCATCAATGCCCTAAGGGAAACTTTCCGGGACATTGACCGAATCCGGGTTCACCCAATAATCACAAAGGGCGGAGATATTGTAAATACCGTCCCTGCCGATGTGCGAATGGAGTGCTTCGTACGCGCCGCCAACATAGAGGCAATGAAAGAGGCAAACCACAAGGTAAACCGCGCTATAAAAGGCTGCGCCTATGCACTTGGCGCAGATGTGGAAATTGTGGATATCCCCGGCTACTACCCCTTAATGCAAAACCCCTGCATAGGCAAACTTTTTGCGGAAAACACCCAAAGCATTGCCCCGGACGCGCTGGTAGAAGACGGAAAACCCTTCGGCGGCAGCACAGATATGGGCGATATTACATGGCTGCTGCCGGCAATACAGCCCAGTGTAAACGGCTTTAGCGGAATACTGCATAGTTCCGAATTCGATATTGCTAACGACAATCTTGCCTATATACTGCCCGCAAAGCTGCTGACCATGACGGCAATAGACCTGCTGGCCGATGGTGCCAAAGCCGCAATAAGTATAAAAGAAGCATATCCCCGCAAAACAAAAGAGGAGTATGCCGCGTTTTGGGCAGATATGATTAAAAGCTAAGCGCCAGTAATGCCGTATCAGAGGTGACAATATGTATATTATGCGTAAATTGCTTGTGCCCCTTACGGCTTTCGTATACACGCTGCTATATGGAATCCCTCATAGTGTGGTTGTTTTCAATATTATGGCACATATTGGAGGGCGCGGCTCCGTATCGCAGTCGGATTTACGGGCGGTGCAGATGATAACGGCTGTTGTGCTGCACATTATCTTGGCGGTTATAGTCATTTATATGTATGAGAAAATGCGGGGTGCGCTGGTGTTTGCTTATGTGGCTTCTTTAACGGCGGCTTTTTTAATGCCGCTGATTTTTACGGATATGCGTTTCCGTGGCATTATCTCTTTTTCGTGGCAGTTTGACGGGGCTGTGTGGGTCATAATTAATTTGCTTTTTGGGCCCGCTATGGTTTTGCTGTTAAGTTGTTTGGCCGTGCGGTTGTTGCGTAAGCGTAGAGGCTAATGGCTGGAGTCCCCTATTTTGGCTAACCAGCTAGGGCGGCGCAACCTGACCGACGAAATGCGTATAGAGGTGGCGCTTTTAAAAGCAGATATGTTGCGCAAAAAAGCGCAAAAGAATCAGAAAGAGGCCGGAGGGGATAAAATAAGCGCAAAAAACGAAGGAACGCTTTTATCCAAAACATCAAAACCGGAAAATGAGAAAGTACATGTACAAATTATGTTGACAGGCCTATTGCATCGCGAAGAGAATGCATTCACAGAAAATTTTACAAAATATATTGTAAAACATTGCCGAAACCAAAAACATATGATAATATACCGTCATGAAAGGCCAGCGGCAAAACCAAGCTGCCGTAAAAGCAAATTGAAAGTAAATAAAATAACTACGGAGCCGAGTAAATGCCTGGCAGCATCTACACGGCGCTGAAATGGATGCAAAGACATCCACCAAAGCACAGGAAACCCTGCCACCGTAGCGCGCATAGTGTACAATATTTCCTCATATTCTTCAAGCAGTGACGTTTTTTGGGTTCCTCCTTCGTCCACTTGCAAGGTATGCTGGGAGTTTGCTACCCATAGCCGCACGGTACGGCAAGTGAGGTTCTACGTGTATACGCTAAATAATCAGCGTGTTGGTGATGATGGATTATCCATCTTCCCAACACGTTTTTTA
>Ga0123355_10011868_pt1 | contig 13460 bp, 5 predicted proteins | sample TergutEmb28metaG_3_FD_89872 | JGI IMG/M metagenome (GOLD analysis project Ga0123355, IMG submission 89872) | Embiratermes neotenicus P1 segment gut microbial communities from Petit-Saut dam, French Guiana - Emb289 P1 | ecosystem: Host-associated > Arthropoda: Insects > Digestive system > Gut ...
AGCTGTTCTCAAGACCACCACCCATCCAAAAACTCGGTGCAGAAAATCATATGCTGCAACTCAACATCTAATGCTCCTGATGATTGGCATATGCGCCCGAAACATGTCGAGCTAAGAATACATTAATAAAATTACCTTGTTGCATCAAGTTGGCATTTCAATTTATTTCATGAGGAAGATGAACGGTCAAACAACCCTCAAGCAAAAATTCCTATCACGTACTTCCTTACGTCCCGCAGTTTTATTGTGCAAAAAGGCAAATACGTATTTCACTCCTGCGCATTATTAACGTCTCTCCCTGCCATTCTCTCCTACCCTTTTTCGTTGCAGTCTGTTGTATTTTACGTAGTGGGTAGCCATTGCTCTGCTGAAGTGGCGACAGTTTTCTCGTAAAATACTCTTATAAAAGTCTTATGGAGGTGAACTGCTTCACGTAAGTCGCCCGATACAGTTCACACTTTTCTGGCACCTAACACATATATACAGGACCCGTGTGCGAGTGACGCATTAAGCCGCATTACCGAGTTCTTTTATTTGTCTCCGTTATTACTGTATTTAATCTTTCATTGTATAATACACATTTACCGTACCTAATGGCGAGTATGGACGAAAAGTCTTTTTATTCTAATCCAGAATGTGCTGCCAAATGGCAGTTCATGCAACCAGTTCCAAGCGCATTTGATAAATTCATGAATGTGCGCCTGCTAAAAATGCAAATATTCCGTAATCGATAAATGATTTGAAAAAACGAGTAGGGCAGTAAATGAAGATTAGTTAAGTCAAAAAGAAATAAAGCGATTGAAGAAAATTTATAAACTGTTCTGCAAGCTGTAAATGTGATATGTTTAACGTACTGAAGATTAACCATTTAAGGACGAACAGTATCAGTTTTATATAAGGAGTCAGTCCGTACCGCGCAGTAAACACTCTCAACTTCGGTCATACAACTAAATCGGTTAATGATGTATAAGGCAAAAGTTACTGTTTATTCTTAAATCCTTTCGAAATAAATAAATGCAAAATAATCACAATACACAATTTTTTAATATTAAACTTCATAGTACGTAAACAAACCGGTAGGTTTTAAAAGGCTGAGAGTACCTTACGAGAAATTGGAAAAGTGTTCTGAACGCTGTCCAATTTGTGGGCTACTTTCCAAGACAGTGCTTCAAGAATTGGGCCTATCTTTCTATGCAGATGGGAAAGATGGTTAGGGTTTACTAACTGCTGGGCACGTTTGATGGAACTAAGATATGACCCTCACAATTTATGACCAAAATCTTTTGTCTTTTCCACCTAATGTTCCAACGTTCGTGTGTGTCACTTAGCTGCTACGATTTGTACGGTAACAGAACCGAAAGTAACTGACAGAAGTTACTGATGAGACAAAATAAAGTTCTTGTGCACGTCACATGTTGGGCCAGTGAGAGAGATAAAAGACAGCGTGGAAAAGTGCAGTCAAATTTATGGTACTTTTTTTTGTCTCTTTGAAAATTCAACGAAACATTTTTCCCACATATTTTCTCTCGATAACACTACCCCTATATTCATGCATGTGTAATTAAACGAAGTTATCCAACATATCACAAGATTATTGTTGAAATTCTGATGTATTCAAATTACCTTATACACCCCTGAAAATGGCAAATGTTTGGACAACGTATGCGGGAGGTAAAGGATACTTATATTAAACGTGGTTCTATTTAAGTGCTTTATCACAGGCTCGTTGCACGTGCTTTTGTTCAGAGCCGTTCGAAATTAAGAACAAGAGATTTCAGTGAACACTTGAAATGATCTAAAGCCATCAGCAAATATTGCACGTTCTAGCCCACTCTTAAAACTTTTCCGCATACTGTTCTCAGCGTGACATATGTGAGGTGTGAGACAAACATTTCCATACTGGGCAATACAACAATTTTAGGCTTATATTTCTTACAGGTCCGTAATTTTACCAACGTGTTCCACTTTGAATTTACAGATCTAGCCCACCGCCTCTCTCCCACTGCTGGAAACATCTGTGGAACTTCCGTTCCTTGATACTCTGCAGCAAAACCTACGATTCGGCTTTAACCTCTAGAGTATCCTCGTATCTTCGTCAATTTAAATATGTTTTTCATATTATAGTCAGCTTTGAACTTATAAAGGAATCTTATGTCACTTTCGTCCTTAACTTGCCAGTCCTTGCACACAGCCATTTGGTTTTGATTCTGGTCATCATTCAGAAGACGGGTTACAAATTCCGCAGCAATTCTCCTCACGTTTATATATCCTGATAAAACGGGTAGGCATTCACCGTATGATAGGACCAGAATGTTGCAAACATCGTTAATCGTAGACCATGTTTCGTCTGGAATGACTTTGACTAACGTTTCCAAATTTTCTTCAGTTCGGCTTGAAGGTGGGCGACCAGAACTTTCAAAACCCTGAACCCAATTTTGGTCACTTTTGAAACGCATATGCCATTCAAAGGTTTGTGTTATACTAGTGGCGTCATAATGAAAGGTCTTTTTAAGCATTTCATAAAGTCTCATGAGCTTTTCTTCTCAGGCTCAAAAAATAAATTTGAAGAAAATTCTCCGTTCCTTAATGTCGGACATTTACTGGGCTTCAATGATCGCAATGAGCAGTCAGCAATAACACACTTAAATGTCAATTGTCCCAGAAACGCGGTGTTCTCTTAGAGATTCACTTACCACAGTAATTCTCAATAAATCAACTCAGCGGTACTAAGCGACGCGAAGTTTCCTTTATATCCGTTGAGTGCTCCACGCAGTGGGTAGAGAAAATTCTGGCTCGCAACTAGTGTAGCATACTGAGTATCGTTGTGTATTTTACAATGCTGATGGTATATAATATCCGCTAATGTAAATAGGCACTTATAAACTTAAGCCAAAATGGAATCTGCAGGGAACCATGTTGGTTTCATTTGTAGACATTTCCAACACCCCTCTAAAATCGATAGAGCTGTAGCTAAATCCGTTCACCCAGAGGCACGGTATACTCTGCCTAAAACTGGCGAGGTTCTGTGGGAATTTTGTGTGAAATTTAACCAAGGTCTTGCAAATTTCGATATTAAACACTGTATTCTCAACAAACTGGAAATAAGACATGATAGACTTTTGTGCAAAAAAAAAAAAAATATTTACGCACAAGAGACACTAATATTCACGTCTCCTGTAATGATATGCTGCTGTGTCAACTGGTAAATATGTGCCGACGTTTCGAAGGAATTTAGTGTCTTCCTTTCTACAATGAACTAATCAAAACACTGGATACAGCGTTACACTACAGGAGATTTGAATATGTAACAATTCCTCTGAAAAAAGGTAAAGCAGTCCCGTTACAGGCCTGGAGTGGCCCAGAGAGTTCCAGAAAGTTAAGGTTCCCAAATTTCATGGCAACGGCACAGGATGGTGGCAAGGTTGTCAGCCTTATGCTCCGGCCGCCTTTACCCCCAGGAAGTGCTCCTGGTACTCATTTCTGTTAGAGGCTGAGTCGACCCCAGGGCCATAGTGCGATCGGCAGGATTTTATGTCAATGAAAAATTCCAATGACACCAGCTGGGATCGAACCAGCGACCTTCCGATTTGTAGCACAGCATCTCAACCATTGTGCCACCGCGGTCCCATAACAATTCCTCTGTGACAGCTTCAAATCTCGCATTGTAAGAAACATGTTTCTTTCGACGAGCTGCTCAGTTTCGGGACGAAAAGGAAGTTCCCTACATAATCTGCGAGTAGAATAATTATGTCCAACAGGATCACATTAACTTTCCTTGGTACAATGTTTCAGAATCTAGAAACATATTTTTAACATAGATGATAACATTAATGATAACATACAGCATAACGGTAACCTTTGCTCTTCTCAATTAAATGATATAGCTCTGAATAACTGAATACATGCATAAGGTACAAAAATATCATGTTAACGCCACAACTTGCCTGTTTTGCATATTCCATGGATCGGTACCAGAGAATCTATCTACGAAAGGCCTCTTCGATTCCTTCAAATAAATGAACCCTTTACCCCCAAACTATTACCCTCACAAAGGGAACTGAAACATGAATTGCCTTTGTATTCTACAGCCATAATTTGGCTTTCAGAGATGGTGTAGAGAATTGTCGTATTGATCCACACCTCACCCGTCTACACACAGTCAAATTTTGCATAACATGAATCCACGAGTTCTTACGGAGAAACCCATTTATTTAGCTGGAATGAAATTATTAATTTAATATAGTATATTCATTAAATACTTCCCGCGAAGTCTTAAAAATTCAATTCCGCTTCTCTTTCCACACGAACGCCTACAGGCAGGCCTAACAACAAAACATTCTAATTATAAAATTCTCGCTTTGAAAGAACTAGTTTCCGTTGATGAAGTTACTCCTTATGAAATGACAGTAGGTTTCGTATGAGTTGTTGAAGGCAATCAATCAGTGTCTGAAAAATTCTGTGCATTTTTGGGAGTTTCACACAAACAAAAATATCCACGAATATACTGGGTCTGGAATCTTCATCTTATGCAATCGGTTATTGCACATTTCAACACAATTCAATGTCGAAAATGAAACATTCTTCTTAAGAAGTCTAATTATAAAGCTGAAAATCATAATAAAGTATGAACACAGTTGCAAGTGGTTATGCAGTGAGTTTCGTTCATTCCAAAATTAATAAATATTTGTGCACTGCACTTGAAAAAAATTAATTATTACACTGTAAAGAATAATAGGTCTAACAACCATACAAAAATTAATTGTTACCCTCTAGAGAACGAAAAGTCTAACAACCTAACAAAAATTAATTATTACACTGTAGAGAACGATAGGTCTAACAACCATACAAAAATTAATTGTTACCCTGTAGAGAACGATAGGTCTAACAATCATACAAAAATTATTACCCTGTACAGAAAGATAGGTCTAACAACCATACAAAACGTACTACCCTGTAGAGAAAAATAGGTCTAATAATCGTAAAAATTAATTATTACCCTGTAGAGAACGATAGGTCTAACAACCATACAAAAATTATTACCCTGTAGAGAACGATAGGTGTACCAACCATACAAAATTATTACCCTGTAGAGAAAGATAGGTTTAACAACCATACAAAACGTATTACCCTGTAGAGAAAGATAGGTTTAATAACCGTACAAAAATTAATTATTACCCTGTAGAGAACGATAGGTCTAACAACCATAGAAAAATTATTACCCTGTACAGAAAGATAGGTCTAACAACCATAAAAAACGTACTACCCTGTAGAGAAAGATAGGTCTAATAACCGTAAAAAATTAATTATTACCCTGTACAGAACGATAGGTCTAACAACCATACAAAAATTATTACCCTGTAGAGAACGATAGGTCTAACAACCATACAAAATTATTACCCTGTAGAGAAAGATAGGTCTAATAACCTTACAAAAATTAATCATTGCCCTGTAGAGAACGGTAGGTTTAACAACCGTAGAAAAATTAACCTGGTATTTAAAACGGTAATTTAGATCATATGCAGAAACTCGTTTTCACGACAGGACAAAATAACTTCAGTGAAAATTTGGAGTTAAGTCCGTCGATGCCAAAAGTTGAATTGCCTCATTTAGTACAAGTTGTATCGGGTTCTTAGGTTATGTCACTCTGTCAATTAGAAACCTCTCCATTTCCACAGCGAAAGTTTCTGCTCTGAATTAACCGAGTCTCTTAATGACCTCATTGTAAATCAAGGAGAGTACATGCTGTGCAGACCTCTTCAACTGTGGGCTGTCTTGAAATCCCCGATGACTTAAGAAGCTTCTTCTTACATTATGGTAAAATGGGTTCGCCATGTCACGACTTTTCTTCAAGTACTATAGTATATCTTGTATAAACTTCAGCGACTTTCTTCCTCCTACAATCCTTATAAAAAGAAGAAGAAAGACTTCTGAGTGTAGTAATCTTTAGACAAGGAAAATGTCTCATCATTAGCATATATTTTCCAAAGTTGTAAAGTAGAGCAATAAGAATAGAAATTAAGTACAAAATAAACTCCAATACTCTCTTAGAAAATGTTTGATGTGCATACAACAACTGGCACTTTCTTTCGACGGCACATGACAGCCAAACTACGCCTGCTGTTTAAGACAACATCGTAAACTTGCCTAAAAATGACACCGACGCTGCCGCTTCGCATTTGTATACATTTACAACCGAGCGCACAGAATTCACGTTAAGTCTCAACCCCACAGAAGCCTTGTTTGAGAGTTCTGCCTAATACATCCCACAACTCTCTAAGCTTCTGAACAGCACTTCTTACATGCTTGCTTTTTTCATTGATACTTAAGACAAAATTTCGGAAAAAAAAATTAAAACCGCTGTTCAAAATTCCTTTCGCATGACCCCAAAATAAAACATACCTGATGCTAAGTAGATGAAATGTACTTCAAATTCGAAAAATGTGCTTCAAATTCGAAAAATGTACTTCAAATTTCAAATTCGAAAAATATACTTCAAATTCGAAAAATGTACTTCAAATTCGAAAAATGTGCTTCAAATTCGAAAAATATACTTCAAATTCGAAAAATGTACTTCAAATTCGAAAAATGTGCTTCAAATTCGAAAAATGTACTTCAAATTCGAAACATGTACTTCAAATTCGAAAAATGTACTTCAAATTCGAAAAATGTACTTCAAATTCGAAAAATGTACTTCAAATTCGAAAAATATACTTCAAATTCGAAAAATGTACTTCGAATTCGAAAAATGTGCTTCAAATTCGAAAAATATACTTCAAATTCGAAAAATGTACTTCGAATTCGAAAAATGTACTTCAAATTCGAAAAATATACTTCGAATTCGAAAAATGTACTTCAAATTCGAAAAATATACTTCAAATTCGAAAAATGTACTTCGAATTCGAAAAATGTACTTCAAATTCGAAAAAGTACTTCAAATTCGAAAAAGTACTTCAAATTCGAAAAATGTACTTCAAATTCGAAAAATGTACTTCAAATTCGAAAAGTATACTTCAAATTCGAAAAGTATACTTCAAATTCGAAAAATGTACTTCGAATTCGAAAAATGTACTTCAAATTCGAAAAATCCTTAACCAAATCAACCTGATAATTAACAATACTGAAGGGGTAAGGTCTACCATTATACCATGTCAGTGCTAAACAGTGTTATAATACAGGATATTGCTGCATAATACTCATTAATACAACTTTGTACTTCGGAAAATATGTCACTCAACTTGAAATTTCCAAATTACAAAGAAATAATCAAACCATCTAAACTTTATTAATATATATTTCCGTCAATACAACTATATAATAAAGGCATGAGTTTAGGCGCACGCGACATGTTTCGACTTAAAAAGGACGACTTTTTAAGTCGAAACATGTCGCGTGAGCTTAAACTCATGCCTTTATTATATAGTTGTGTTGACAGAAATATATATTAATAAAGTGAATATATATATAATCAGTGCACAACAGGATTACTTCGTTCAAAACGATCTAAAGTTACCTGATAAGATAAGTTTGCAAGAGAATGATAAAAAAAATATTTTTTTTACTTTATTTTCCCAAAACAGCAGTGTCCAGGTCTGTATCAAAGGCAGTTCAGTATATGCATAAACAGACCTAACAGTACTAACCGCAGTTTAATTATCCCTCTGAAGGATAAAAAGGGCAAATTGCAGTACCTTTATTTCCATTGTTCCAAAGTTACGCAAGAACACTGCTTTGAATTTCTGGAATGTCAGGCTGTGAGGTAGGGTACAGAGCTTCCAGCGTTTCGAAGGATCTCGGTGTCTTCAATTCCAAAGTCGATCAGTCGATAACTCCCGTAACTTCCTGACACTGAAGATGTAGGCAACAAGATGCTGCGAAATGATAGAATTTATTTGCCTAACACCGGAGCGTGACATTCGAAACGTCTGGATCTATTTACCAAACAGCGTAGCGTGTAACATTCGAAACGTCGGGATCTATTTGCCTGACACCGCAGCGTGACATTCGAAACGTCTTGATCTATTTACCAAACAGCGTAGCGTGTAACATTCGAAACGTCGGGATCTATTTGCTCAACAATTCAGGGTGACATTCGAAACGCTTTACTCAACAACTTAGCATAGCCTTTCAACATAACTTAATCCTTAACGACGTCACTGTCAGCAACCCACACCAAGCATTGTTTCACTCAGGTTCATAAGCTTAGTCGCGTGAGAGCTTAGAGCAGCGCAGAATAATGAATGAAGCATTGGCGGAATGATACTGACTTGAGAAACCGAATTATTGGCATAAAAATCTCATATGATGTTACCGTGATAAAACGAATCTAAATTCCATAAAAAGATTCAGTTCGCACCTCAAAGATAACACAGTGAGCTGCCATTATAAAGACGAATAGGTAAACGGTCTACACAAAACAGACTAAGTTCATTGTTAGAATTATGCATTGTGCCGAAGAAACGTAGAGTCCCAGTGTCCAACGTGGCTTTATGTGTACTAAACTAACGTTAAGGCTTCAGAAGTCGTAATGATACTTACTGTATGCACGTATGAGAGAAGTATAAATTGCTTTAAAACACTTTATATATCCAACAGATGCACAAATATATAATTCGTAGGTACAACTAGAATTATTATAAAATATTTTATAATAATTCTAATTGTATCTACGAATTATATATTTGTGCATCTGTTGGATATATAAAGTGTTTTAATCGTCATTGATGCACGGTACAAACCTGAAGATATATTTCTTTACTGAATATGGGAAGAAAGCAGACGATTTGTTGTACGAATTAGAGCAATGGGATTTTTCGAGAAGACTGACAGAACAGAATTAAGTATACAAAATAACTGCTGAAGTTACAGAAAAGAAACGAAAGTAGGGATGTGACTACGTTATATTATTTCAAACGACATTTTGTATGATTTTGCTTGGAGGGAATTTACAGGTGGCAGATTTAGGTACATGATGAATACAAATATTGTCTGTAGTGCTGAGATAAAAATACTGTCTGTAGAGCTAAGATAAAAATATTGTCTGTAGAGCGAAGATACTAATATTGCCTGTAGAGCTAAGATACAAATATTGTCTGTGGAGCTAAGATACAAATATTGTCTGTAGAGCTAAGATACTAATACTGTCTGTAGAGCTAAGATACAAATATTGTCTGTAGAGCTAAGATACAATTATTGTCTGTAGAGCTAAGATACTAATATTGTCTGTAGAGCTAAGATACAATTATTGTCTGTAGAGCTAAGATAATAATATTGTCTGTAGAGCTAAGATACAAATATTGCCTGTAGAGCTAAGATACAAAAGCTTGGAATGGCGAATAACCGCGTGTTAAAGAGAGAGATTCTTCTGTGAAATTTACCTAACTCAACCAATAAATATTTGATTTTGAATTAATGATACCTAGAGACAGCCTCTGGACAGCCTCAAGGAAGGAGATGTCTTATGCAAGTACGTCATTTGAAGGTCTGTTCTTTCATCATACTTGCCCGTTAATGAAGATATGTTTGTGCTGTTATGTTATGGCTTTATACAGAAGAGGAATGCTACCTCACTAACAATATTCCATCTCTCGTGATTAAGGTAATGGTAGTGACTTTTCGAATGAGTACTAAAAGCTCTTTAACGCCCGGCATGACGACAAAGCTACATCTGACGTACTCAGCGGTATGTTAGCCAACGATTTGTCCCCTGCTTATTTCTAAATAAATATCGATGCCCGATCCTCCAACGAATTATGACAGAGCAATGATAATGGGTATAAAAAGAATGCAAACAAGTAAAACAATATGCTTAGAGTAGCATAATAATTCTGTGCTGTTGGTTTTTCATAGCTACGTTACGCGTCAGGAACAGAAAACTGTTTTCATGACATAGAATTTGAATTACACGCAGATTCTTTTGTCTGAAATGTGTTTTATAGAAACGGTATGTGAATTCCAATAATTTTAGGCAATACAGGGACCAGGCTACTGCTTCATTACCGGCTCAATTTTGATTCCATTCCTGGAAGAGGAAACCCCTCTTTTCAACAGCTTCCAGGCCGACATTGATGTCAATCGAGCCTTGCATTCAATGGGTACCAAATGGACTTTACTGAGAGAAAATTGATCGGGTCATAAAACTGAAGGCCTACCGTACGTATTGGTTAAGAATGTGTTCAGCTGTTTCTCCAGTCCCCCATACATGTTCGTTGCTTCATACTTTACTAAAGGAAGGGAGACATACTTCGCTTGTAGTAGTAGTAGTAGTAGTAGTAGTAGTAGTAGTAGTAGTAGTAGTAGTAGTAGTAGTAGTAGTGCTAGCAGTAGTAGTGGTAGTGTTAATGGTAGTAGTAATAATGGTGGTTGTGGTAGTAGTAATAGTAGTAGTAGTGGTGGTAGTAAGTAGTAGTGGTGGTGATGGTGGAGCAATGTTCAGATGAATAATATTTCATACACGTCAAAAGACTATTGTGTGGATAGGGAGAGAGGCCAGTCTGAAAGTATAAAGGCTGTATAAAAGCCAACGATTGAGGTATATTTTGGACTCGAATGAGCATCCACATTTAACCTATCCTGCTGACAAGAAATATTACAATTTCGATTGCAGAAATACAGAAGTTCAGTGCTTTAAGAAATTTTACTAAAATGAAGAAAGTAATGCTCCATTCCTGAAGCCAGAGTTTTAGTTCATCAGTAAAGCATCCGTCCTGTAATCAGAGCATAGGCCTACTCAGTTCGAACACCAGCAAGACAACGAACATAATGACAGAGTGTATGTGGTTTTCTCAGGTTTTCCAATAAATACCACTACATTAAACAACAGTTCCTTTCACCTCCATTTCAATTCATCACTGTTAACCACATGGGTTTTGAGTATTATTAGAACTAAACAATATCAGATCGTGGAATTTTGTTTTGTAACAACGTAGAGACTGGTACATAAATAACATTTCGAAGCAACTTGCTTCCATTTCCATGGAAAAGCTTCGATAACCAGTTAAAACAACCCAGGATGTCACGCCTCACAATACCGTATGTTATAACCTCAAAATTTCTCATTAAATTTCATTCGAAAATATAAAATCCCAGGAAAGTGATTTAGGCAGAAAGAATTGAAAATAACCCTTAGTAAAAATTGTTCTTTTGTTCAGAAGAATACAAATAATCGTGACTGTCAAAAGGAAGCAGATGGATTAATAGCAGAACCATGTAAGATGCCGAAATTGCACGTGTGTTAGGGATAGCCGTACGAAAATAACGTTCCGTACACAAATTTCAATTAATTTCTGTTCTTATTACCGGCCGCAAGCAACCCATTTAGTACAGAAACACAAAGATAGGAATTTCAGTTAAACTGACACGGTATGCCTATTCATTTGGATATCATAAGAACACATATTCTCTTTAACATTCTTATTTTCCTGTAACTTCTACTTTTTGAGTAACTTTATCGTTATTCCATGAATAGTATTTTTACGCGAACAGAAATTGTCACACTTATGAATGTTAGGTTTCATGGCTCCGTCGTGCGTCTCGTGTTTCAGATAGCATGCATGGCTTCGGGAACTGGACGTTGTACTGTACTCAGAAGGAAACGTGAAGTGAATACACAATTATGGATAAAGTCTAAAACTATACCAACTGTCCGTACAATATACGTCGTCGAAACAGTTTAGAAACTGTTACAGACTCTTTTTCTATAAAAGTGAATTATTAGAATTCTCAGCATCCAAAACTTCAATAACAGACCTTAAAATTATCTAATTCAGTTTTGTACCAAAATTAAGCTGGACGATTTTCCTACGAAATGAAATAAAAGGATAATGATTACATCATAACAGGAAGCATAGCATTTGTTTTTTGAGAAAAGAACTAATATAATATCTTTTATTTGCAATATACCAGTATGATATCACTTGGATCCCCTACGGTAATTGACGCAACTCGTATTCTATAGTATTCAAATGCGAACATTTTATAATAAGAAGTGAAATTACGAAATATATTGTTATATCGTACACATCATAAGGTTCGTCATCCCCGTTGTGATTATAATTAAACAAGATTGGAGTGTGTGTACTTGTCTAACACAGCTATATGATGGTAGAGATATGTATAGAATTTATTACATAAAGAACAACTACATGTTTCGGCCCTTTACATTGGTCATCTTCAGGTAGAGAAATGAAAAAACTTAGTAAGTAGCTATACTCGACTTATGTGGTTTGTATACAGTGTACTGTATACAACCCACATAAGTCGAGTATAGCTGCTTACTAAGTTTTTCTTCATTTCTCTACATAAAGACGGCCAATGTAAAGGGCCGAAACATGTAGTTGTTCTTTATGTAATAAATTATATACATATCTCTACCATCATATAGTTGTGTTAGACAATTACATACACTCCAATCTTGTTTACCCTACACGTGTTACATACAAATTATTTGTTTCAAGCCTGAGTTTTATCTCAGTTAAGTAACACTTCAGTTCCAAAATCACACAGAATACAGTTCAATTCCATTATGAAAACCGATTCACGTGGGGTTTTGGTGTTTACTGTAATAATACCACGAAATACATCACAATTCATGGACCTAAAATGCTGAATTTGTTAATGGTGGAGTGGATTGTATATATAGTCTAGTTTCCGCTGGGCTTCAAAGGGTTACATAAATGGCTGTAAAATTAGGCTTTATATGCGAATAAATTAAATATACCTCATTACAGCTAAACTTGATTTTCGACTTGACATAATAAACCCTTCAGATTTTATTGTTTGTATGCTTAAACGTTTGCATAAATTGAAGTGAATTTTATGGTGCCTTACATGTATGAGTACTTACTTCCCTCAGTATGCCTCATCCAATCTCCTGTCCACATACAAAAAGTAAAAGGCTGTCCCATAACATGCCAAAGTGGCAATGAAAGCAGGTAGGTTTCCAGCTCTATGCATTTTCAGCCTCAGTGTTAGAAGGGGGTAGGTGGCCAACGCCACCCCCCGGCCGCTTTACCCAAGGAAAAGAGACAGGTTGCCCTTTGTACAAGAAGCAGGGTGGGCCTGAAGACCGGTCTGGATGGATACGGAATATCTCGTCCCCGCTAGCTTTCGAAACTCGGACCATCTAGCGCTAAGTGAGTCGCTTTACCATCTACGCTATAGAGGCCTCCAAATTTAAGTAACCTACTTAAACATAATAAACAAACAGAAGTAATTTAAGAAAGCAAAATTAATCCAGACACTTGTGCTACTCATTTCTTACAGCAATGCTTTTCAATCTCTTTTCCTCGCTTACAATTCGCACCAAAAGGAAAACATTTACTCAGACTATTAGTTGTCGACAATACTAATACAGTGAAGTTTCTGCTTTTCGAATTTAGCTTTTCTTTAACTTTCATTATCAAAACATTAATGCACTATACAATATCAGAATAAAGTAATTAATAAAAGAGGAAATCGAAAAA
>Ga0123355_10011869_pt1 | contig 13460 bp, 5 predicted proteins | sample TergutEmb28metaG_3_FD_89872 | JGI IMG/M metagenome (GOLD analysis project Ga0123355, IMG submission 89872) | Embiratermes neotenicus P1 segment gut microbial communities from Petit-Saut dam, French Guiana - Emb289 P1 | ecosystem: Host-associated > Arthropoda: Insects > Digestive system > Gut ...
GACGTTGCCCAGGCATTCGATAAAGTGTGGCATACCGGCTTGTTATATAAACTCAAGACCACACTCCCTGGTCCGTACTATCTGCTCTTGAAGACATATCTTCACTCACGCTACTTCCAAGTTCAGTAAAACAGATCATACTCCACCTGTCACGAGGTACTATCTGGTGTCCCGCAAGGAAGTGTCCTAGGACCCTTGCTCTACTTGATCTTTACCGCCGACTTGCCCACTACCGATCACACCACAATCGCAACAACTCCAACACCACCTTAACATTATCCAAGCATGGTTTGATAAATGGAAAATCAAAACTTATCTAGGAATGAGATAGTCTGTGTGCGTACAACGTAATATTTAGGCGTGTTTGTGTAGCAAATTTTAAAGTAGAAAAGCTGTAAGTATTACATATTCTGACAGTGTGTTTGTAGCCTTAGGTATACAGCATGGAACGCACATGCGCAATATAATATTGTTTAATGATATGTTTCCTCATTATCACATAAACGGCACGAATTTCGGAAAATGTTATTCCACAAAAAATATGAGTTTTGTTTTTCTGCAAAATTTGCGTGGAGCATTTCTTGTTTTCAGAAGAATTCAGTGAGATATTATCATAAATTTACATACAGCCTTATGAAAAATGTCAGCTATTCTTGTCAGACTTTATTGAAACTTAAAATTCTCGACAGATTTTCAAAAAAATTTAAAAAATTCTATAACATAAAATTTATTGAAAATCCGTTCAATAGTAGCATTGAGTACATCCTTTCTTAAAAAGCCTCAGTCCGAAGTGGGTGGTAAGAGCAGCACACAGCATTGTTGGGTAGGTTGGTTCCGCAAAATGTTTCCTGTAGAATTTCGTTAATATCAAACGTCACATTCACCATTAAATCAGCATTCTATTCGACTTACGCCAGATCCAAAATCTAACTCCTGTGTTCACAAATCAGCCACTGCACCTTTTCTGAGGCAAATGAATTCTTGTCACATCCTCCTGCAAATTTATTTCGGATCTATTCCATTATTACTGCACAGTCACAAAATGTACGGTACCTGTCACACACAGGTCGTCTTGCCAGAAGTTTTAATTAGCACCTCAGATTTTACACACACACACACACACACACACATATATATATATATATATATATATATCACACGTGTCCACATTTCGGCACGCTTCATTTTGCGCCCTAATAATTAGCGACTGCACATATTATGAAGCTCTTCTTTATGAAAGGTTTTGGAGTCTCTTTACGTCCACAAATTTATGACCAAATTATTTCCCCAGCAAACCAGCATCTGTGAAACCATTTATGTGAAGGCTGAAGTTCAATAAAACTCGCATAATATATATTTTCGGACACACTGCTTTATACAGGGCGATTCTTCAAATGTGGACATTACTGCAGGCTATATATCATACTCTCAATGATAATGTTTCCCTATCTCTTTAATTAATGTGAACACATTACTATAAATGTCCAGTCAGACCTCGTGGAATTTCCGGAAAACTGGCTTAAGAAGAGGTCATTGTGAATTAAGCGCAGTTTCCTCTATGAAGTTAAATTTAGTCTTCAAATTTGTCACACAGTTTGTGTTTTCATTATTTTAAATCATAATATTTTCAATAACCCTTACTATTCATTCTAGGTTGGAATCGGTTACCACCATCCATCCAAAACCGAACACGTTTATTTGAACTCTTGATCACAGAAACCCACGAATTCAGTAAATTCAACACCTCATTAATCACACTACCTGTATATATACATGAAAAATATTCATTGTTAAATTTCCTATGGAATATGTAACATAATGGGGACAGCGGTAGCACAGCGGTTAATGTGCTGTGCTACAAATCGTAGGGTCGCTGGTTCGATTCCAGATGTTTAATTGGAATTTTTCATTGACATGATCCTTCCGATCGCACTATGTCCGTGGGACTGACCCACTCTCTAACAGAAATGAGTACCAGGTGTATTTCCTAGGGGTAAAAGCGTCCGGTGCGTAAGACTGACAATCTTACCACCATCCTGAGCCATTGTCACGTAATCTGGGAACCTTAACTTCCTGGAACACTCTGGGCACCTCGGGCCTGTAATGGGAGGACTGATTTACCTTTTATATGTAACATAATATTAACTGGGGACATACTATTAAAATCAATATTTTGCTGTCTACAGGAGAACAACTAGACTTTTGTCTGTGACAGCTGGCTCCACTTACTCCAATTTAGGTGGAACTGTTCATTGTGTTACAAGAATAATTGTACATGGATGTTACAATAGCAACACCATGGACCATGACGTCGCACTTGTGCAGGTCTATATTTACCTCAATGTATCAATATACAATGAAATGTGCTTTACGTGAATGTTCTGATAACCAGCTTTATCTGTCGCTACTGCTGTGATAACCAGCTTTATCTCTCGCTAATCTTCTGTAAAACGCAGTTCTTCTAAACCTTAATGTAGAATGTCATTGCATGTCACACATTCTGAGAACAGAATTAAACTTTAAGTTTATAATTTCTTCGAATATCATCCAAATATTTTGTCTTTAACAAATGTAAAGTCTACGTAGATACAAACGTGACGGGAAAGGGACGTAATTTTGTGAATCGTCCTTCATGAATATTCGCAGAAAATAATCACATTACCAAAGTTCTGTATTTAACAGCTGCTTAATGACCCTACACATATCATGTGAAGAAAAGGCAGTTCCAAGAACTTGTCAATATATCTACAGATAAGTTTTCGGTTTTTCCATTCATATACACAGACACTCTGAAGCCATGATGTCACTGAATAGGCAAGCTGTATCTACATATGGACAGCAGTTTATCGACAATTTTGTTTTCGACCGGGACATTTCAAAAGTGAAAAATATGAGCTACTTTTTATTAATTTTGTCTTTCACTCCTCGATTTAATATTTCAGTTCAATTTAACTTGCCTGAAGTGTTAAGTTACTGTAAGGCAGTTCAACAAGTAGCAACACACAGTAAGTCTTTCAAGAAATATTCCGATCTATTATTACATTCCTTGTTGCTAAACACTGTATCTTTTGGTTTGCTTCATTGTATTTAAAATAGCCAGAAATTTCAGATGAAATATACCGAGACCTATTTCACTTAACATGAACTTCAGCCCAACATTCCGCGCGATAGAAATGCCCTCACTGTCTGTTCCCACAGACAGCTTCTCCATATGTTTGGCGCTACACATCACATCAGCATCTTACAGTTCCTGCTACAATTGCCAGCTACAATCCCATGTCCTGTTGAGTTGTGGCAGTCACGGACAGACAGACAGACAGACACAAACATACCATTCTCAATTATACAAATAAAGCTACTACAGAGCAAAATATATTTTTATATTAGAGGACGTGTGTGGAAGTTTGTATGGTTAGGTGTAAGTAATATTAATAAATTTAAATCTGGAAACACGGAAAGGACCATAAATTGCAGATAAAACATATTTGGCTTTTTAAAATAACTGCGTAATGGAAGTAAGTTTTCAAATAATTAGATGTAATACTCACGACACTACGACACTGAAATCTGCGTGTTCTGCTATCGGGTAAATTGGCCCAAGATGTACATACATAACACATCAAATCACTGTGCACAAATGAACACAAAGCTGTCGAAACACTTTTAAAAACCATGTTTAGCCCATTTACTCTGCACAAAAAATTCCTGTTTCCATTTTCTAAGTTTTAAATTCACAGAACTACACACTGCATTTTTTATGATTTCAGTGAAATATTGACTCAAAACACGACCCAAGACTAAAAACAACGTAACTGCAAGTTCCAATATTGGATACATTTTCCCTGTCATAAGAAACAATAAATAGGTGGAGTGTTTCAAGTTTAGAATGCATATTTCTTGTTCACTAAATATCAAAAACGTCCTTTTAGTAACTAAATGAAGTAAGGTAAAATTTCACCCTAGAACAGATCACGAAGACCCAAAGTTGGAGTAGAGGTAGAGACTGCTCTTTCTTTAACCTCGGCTCTAGATGGGGGCGTGCGGTCAATACCACACCCCTGCAGATTTACCGCCGCACAAGAACCAGTACCCGTGTATATTACGCTGGTTGGGCCCCAGGGTCGACTGGACGGGTGCGGAAAATCTAGCCCTCACTGGGGTTGGATCGTCGGACGTCCAGCCCGTAGCTAGTCGTTATACCGACTGAGCTACCCCGGCCCATATTAACTAAATGAAGAAACGAAAATAAGAATTTAGTGCCCAAACCCCAGAAAAAAATCACGAATAAACAAACACCTTCTCGAGTCTTACAGATCTGCTAATCCACCGAATCCTAATATCCTGTATAAGGTGAGCCCTCTCTCCACCTACAGCAGCAGTGCAAAACCCATCGCCATAGAAAGCGCCGCAATAGCTCTGGAAAAATTGTTGATGTTACAAGATAGGGACCACTTCAGTCAGGCTTTGAATTAATTACTGTTTAGCCTAGCAACTAATATTCTAACACATAACCACAAAAAGTTCTACTTTAACAGTCACTCAACCTCACTACATTTCTTCAAATAAAGCTGTGTTATTTATCGAAATGTACATTGAGTTTTGTGTGACTTAATCAGGGAAGTGTTTACAGCGAGGATGTCTGAGTATAGGGTGATTTGTATATTTGTATTTAAAAGACAGAAATAATAGAAGACTGCAAACATTATAACACAACCTCATACACTGGCCTTTAAACAATATTAAACACAGTAATCAACATGGGCTTGGAACAGCTAGCTTTGTAGAAAAGGATTGGCTGAAACATGTCAGAAGGAGATGAACTGAATTTGCTACTCAGTTTGTTATAAATGGAGATGTAGGTATTTGACTGAATAGAATTATTTGTTAGAACAATCTTGATATCTCCGCATCTGAATAGTAATGTCTAAGGGAAAGATATTCTGCACCAGCCTGTAAATACTCTATTGAAACTGACATACATAAATTTAATTAATTTTTGCATCGGGCCAAAAATTCTTATAAAAAGACACTATAATGGAGCACAAACATTATGTGAAAGGCGTTGCATTGCACACTCTTCGTTATTCATGACGCTTACCGACTGCAGGCACGGCTGTGTTTATGGCGCCAGTAAACAACACAAACATCACACTACATATACTTCAATTGTCACTTTGCAGCATTTTCTCCAGGTTCCACCTCAACACCACTTTCATACACAAGACTGCATCTCACAGATGGTCTGGTCTGACTTAACTGTCGCCCATGTGCTGATGCACTAAGATATCTGTATGTATACCGGATATAAGCATTTTATATTTTGGTACTGATGGAGGAGAGACTGGGGTTCACGTTTATCTCTTTATTATAATGTGTCTCAAATACGCAATTTATATGGAGCTCAATGTGGCGCAGTTGGTTGAGGTACTGCATTTCGAAACAGAATGTCGCCAATTCGAATACCGGTGGGGTTACTGGATATATTCGACTTATTCTTTCCAGCCGCACTGTGGCCCCTGGGTCGATGCAAACTTTAACACAAATGAGTGCCAGGGATGTCTCCTGCGGGATAAAGGCGACTGTGTGTAGGGCTGACAAAGCAACCTTCTCCATGTGCCCTTGCCCTAGAAATTGTGGGAGCCTCAAACTCCTGGAGCACCAAGATTCTATCCAGAACTGTATTGGGATAGCAAATTTAATCACAAAACCGTGGACGTTCTAGCAATAATTACTCAATGTATAGCCTGCTACATTCTTCACAGCACTTTCTCTCCCTTCATTCTTTATGTTTGTGAACCAAAATATAGCATGATTTTATTACTTCAGCAGCTTTACAAAATAACTTGCTGGCACGCTTTGAGACATTTGTCAGAAATGAATGCAATTAATATAAAGGACGTCTTTCTGCTTTTCAGGAAGGAGGCCATCCCAACACCACTCTGCATCAAGTGACTGTACAAATCACAAGCGTCTCCTAATGCAATAGTCCCTATGCTGCTTAAGGAGGTATCACATCTCGAATGATTTGTGCTGCAGTTCGTAATGGAGGCAAAGGTGCATGCCGGGTAACTGGGTCATGATACGAATAAATATTTATACGTGAACATTTCGTGTTTCCTACAAACACACAAAAATTTATATTATAATCACTGTGAAGCTTGTTTAAATATGATGGTTTAAAATTGGAGTTAAAATCGACAGCGCTATCTCATATATTCAAGCAATTACATCTCGTACCAAAATGTTATATTACAAGGTTTCACTTTGGTTTTCCTAAATTTTTTTTCGTTTAATGGTTGATTTTTAAAATTAGAAGATCAGAAATTTTCTCGAAAACTAATATGTAAAAGATTGTTGGATTTTACGATAACAATTTGGACTGTTAGCTTTAACGCTAATTTTCAGCAAAAATTCAGTGATATTTACTGCTTACATCTAATTCTAAAATCAATAAGAATACTTGCTTTCAGTACCTGACATGAGTAGCTTAAAATAACTCTTATATTATGTGGACATCCTCTAATATCATTCATCCAGAATTGCTTTGTTGTTCTTGCAATTATTTATACTTAGCGTTTATATATGACAGCATACATTAAATGCGAAAATAAGCAAATTTTCACCGTTTCATACGAGGCCAGGCTCATATAGCTCTTTATATTCCATTCAAAAACTTCAACTGTAAATCTATAACTAAAACCACCGTCAAACAAAATTAGTAATACCCAACATGCAGTACATTTGCGACATGTCTGCTCTGTTAATGTTCCTGTTATTCCTAACCATTTTTATGAATAAAACTGGCGGTCACTTTGCTTCATGCAGACGGATAGGGTAACAATAAATAATAATATTTTGCCGCAAATTGACTTCCAATTATAAAGTATCGTTTTATTAAAACCGTATTTTAGAACATTTAATTGTCTTAACAAAATTTCTACACATTAACAGACACAGTTGTTGTTTGGTTTTCGAGTGACTTTTGCTGCTCTGATATTCAATTCCTTTTGACGTTTAAAAGACCAATAGTAATTTTGTATTTCATTGCAGGTCAGTTTTAATTTAGGATGATTCTGGTGGTCCTTTGGTTGACGTTAACATTGGAAGACTTGTTGGTTTTGTCTCTTGAGGAGAGGGATGTCGCCATTCACAGTAGCCTGTAGTTTACACCAAGGTGTCTGCTGTGCGCAGCTGGATAGTAGCCAACGCTGTCTAGAGAGTGCCACTTCAATACATCGCAATATATTTAAATAATTGAAAGCATAAATCATGGCATACAGACTGTAAAGGAAAAGAGTAGTAACAAAAGCCCATTACACGCACAAACTATCATATATTTTATAAAAAAATCCAGAGATTTTTTCGAATAAAATATTTTTCTGTGTTTGTGAATGTCTACATGAAATGCTTCAAAATCCTTTTACCACTTCTCAAAAAGTCAGCCAACCTTCCTGATATTCAAGAATATAGGACCAACAACGTACGGACAGACTCTAGAATTAACAGCCGTTTATTGTGTGCACAACAATTCTTTCTATTTGTAATGTCATATTCTGGGAGATTTGTTTGTAAAACACAGTATCAAGTTTCACATCAGCAACGACAATTGGTTGAAAATAAATATAATTATTTTATTTTCTTCTTTTTACAGTAATTGAAGTTCTACATACAAAAATTACGATAATTATTAATGTAAATTATGAGAGCGGGATTCTACAGTGCGATGTTTGAGGTTCTGATATAGGACTTGCACATTATTAGTTCTGTACAAATTAGAGTCTATCTAATGTGACTTGTGGATTCGCAGAGACGATGGAGGACTGATGTAATCAATGGCTGTAAAATACACGCATGATATGGTACTGTACATTAAAGGTAAGCAAGTGAATACAAACATGTGAATATGGAATAACGAAATAGAACAAAATGACAGGAAGTACGAAGGGAAGGACAAATTTGAGTGCCTCCATAGTATCGTCCTTAAGTCACCAGAAGAACGGTCCTACAGCGACGGGTCAGAGTAGCTGAGGGTAAAGAACTGCACACAGCGAGTAACATCCAAGGAATAATTGGGCTGAACTGCCAAGCATGCAGCTTGAGCTAATCTCTGGCGATGTCTGGTAAATCAGGACCGAATATCTCTAATGGCAGAAATAAATCAAGATATATTTACATTTCGTTTATCATTTCTGAGCTACACTAGAAAAGAGTATGGGCTGGGAGAGCGTAGTCGGAATAGCTCAGTCAATATAGAGACTCTCTACCGCCTGGTCCGTCCGAGGATCGAATTCCGGTAGTGGCGACAATTTCAGAAATCGTTCACACTGCCTAAGGGGTCAAACCAACCTCTTGTACAATGTGAAATTGGTCTTGTTTCCGAGAAAAAATGGCCGGGCTGGAGCTTGATCAGACACCCCACCCAGAGCCGAGGTTAAAGAAGAGTAGATCTGCAATTATAATAGGTCTCTGGGCTGTCAGTTTCTGTTAACGGGTGAATTTTATTTTCTTTTACCTTTCACTACATAACAATACGTTTATATATAATGCTAATTTATGATTATTGTGATATAATGGCAGATAATACTTCAAAACACGTGAACTGCTCTTGTACGATTACTGGATAAGTCACCAAACAGTATATAAAATGTTGTATGATTACCGGATAAGCTACCAGACAACATGTGTTGCTTTTGTATGATTACTGTATAATATTGGGGATAAAATTCATAATCCACTTGTATGATATTTGAGATATATTAACATAAACGTGTCTCATATATATGTTCCGTTGTCTTATTGTTATCAAAGCTACGTGTACTGTTGTTGTATTATTACTGAGCTACATGTAATGTTGTATTGTTACTGAGTTACATGTACTGATGTTGTATAGTTACTGAGTTACATTTACTGATATATTGTTACTGAGAAACATGTACTGTTTTTGTAATGTTACTGAACTACAAGTAGTGTTCCATTGTTACTGAGCTACATGTACTGTTGTTATATTGTTACTGAGCTACATGTAATGTTGTTGTATTTTTACTGAGCTACATGTATTGTTCTATTGTTCCTGAGCCACATGTACTGTTGTTTATTGTTATTGAGATACATGTATTTTTGTATTGTTAGGAGCTACAAGTACTGCTGTTGTCTTGTTACTGAGCTACATGTACTGTTGTTGTATTGTTATTTAGTTACATGTACTGTTGCTGTATTGTTACTGAGCTACATGTACTGTTATATTGTTACTGTGCTACATGTACTGTTGTTTTATTCTTATTGAGCTACATTTACTGTTGCTGTATTGTTACTAAGCTACATGTGCTCTCGTATTGTTACTGAGCTACATGGAGTGTTGTATTGTTACTGAGTTACAAGGACTGTTGCATTGTTACTGAGCTACAAGTACTGTCCTTGTATTGTTACTGAGCTACATGTAATGTTGTATTTTTATTGAGCTACATGTAGTGTTGTTGTATTGTTACTGAGCTACATGAACTGTTGTATTGTTACAGACCTATATGTATTTTTGTTATATTTTTACTGAGCTACATGTACTCTTGTTTTATACTTACTGAGCTACATGTACTGTTGTTTTATTGTTACTGACCTAAATATTCTGATGTTGTATTGTTACTGAGTTACATGTACTGTATTCGTAATGTTACTGAGCTACAAGTACTATTGTGTTATTGTTACTGGGCAACATGCACTGTTGTTGTATTGTTACTGAACTACATATACTGTTGTATTGTTACTGACCTAAATTTGCAGTTGTTAATTGTTAATGAGCTACATTTACTGCTCTGGTGTTACAGAGCTACATGTACTGTTGTTGTATTGTTACTGAGCTACATGTACTGTTTTGTATAGTTAATTAGCTACATGTATTGTTGTTTTATTGTTACTGAGCTACATGTAATTTTGTTTTATTGTAACTGAGCTAAATGAACTGTTGTTGTATTGTTAATAAGTTTCATATTCTATTGTTTTATGGTTACTGAGCTACATATACTGTTGTATTGTTACTGACCTAAATTTACAGTTGTTTATTGTTAATGAGCTACATATACTGCTTTGGTGTTACAGAGCTACATGTACTGTTGTATTTTACTGAGCTACATGTACTGTTTTTTATAGCTACTGAGCTACATGTACTTTTGTTTTATTGTAACTGAGTTAAATGTACTGTTGTTGTATTGTTAATGAGTTTCATATTTTATTGTTTTATTGTTACTGAGTTACATGTACATTTGTTTTATTGTAACTGAGCTAAATGTACTGTTGTTGTATTGTTAATGAGTATCATATTCTATTGTTTTATGGTTACTGAGCTACATATACTGTTGTATTGTTACTGACCTAAATTTACAGTTGTTTATTGTTAATGAGCTACATTAACAGCTTTGGTGTTACAGAGCTACATGTACTCTTGTATTGTTACTAAGCTACATGTACTGTTTTGTGTAGTTAATGAGCTACATGTATTGTTGTTTTATTGTTACTGAGTTACATTTACTTTTGTTTTATTGTAACTGAGCTAAATGTACTGTTGTATTGTTAATGAGTTTCATATTGTTTTATTGTTCACTGAGCTACTTGTATTTTAATTGTATTGTTACTGAACTACGTGTACTGTTGTTTTATTCTTACTGGGCTGCATGTACTGTTATTGTATTGTTATTGATCTACTTGTAATTGTACTGTGGTTTTATTGTTACTGAGCTAAATGTATTGTTGTATGGTTACTGAGCTACATATATAGTTGTTGCATTGTTACTGAGCTACACATGCAGTTGTTCTATTGTTACTGAGATACATGTACTGTTGTTGTAATTTTCCTGAGTTTCATGTTCTATTGTTGTATTGTTACTGAGATACATGTACTTTTTGTATTGTTACTGAGCTACATGTACTATTGTTGTGTATTTACTGAGCTACATGAAATATTGTGGTATTGTTACTGAGCTATATGTACTGGTGTTGAATTGTTACTGAGCTACATGTACTGTATTATTGTTAATGAGCTACATGTTCCTTGTATTGTTACTGAGCTACATGTAATCCTTTTGTATTGTTTCTGAGCTACATTTACTGTTGCTCTATTTTTACTGAGCTACATATACGTTTCTTTCATCCTTTCCGATCTACATGTACAGCTGAATTGTTATTGCGCTCCATGTACTGTAATTTTATTGTTTCTGAGCTACTTGTATTGTTTTTTTATTACTCAACTATATGTACAACAGTTTTATTGTAACTGAAGTTTATGTACTGCTTTTTATTGTTCCTGAGCTACATGTACATTTGTTGTATTTTTACTGAGCTACATGTCCTGTTGTTTTATTGTTACTGCGGAATATGTAGTCTTGTTTTAATTTAAGGAGCTACAAGTATTGTTGTTGTATTGTTACTGAACTAAATGAACTGTTGGTCTATTGTTACTGAACAACATGCAAAGTTTTTGTTTTGTTACTGAGCTTCGTGTACTGTTGTTGTATTCTTACATAGCTACATGTACAATCTTTAGAAAAGTTGTATTTTTACTGAACTACATATACTGTTGTTATATTGTTACTGAGTTACATGTACTGTTGTATCGTTACTGAGCTATATGTACTATTGTTTTAATTTTAATGAGTTGCGCGTATTGTTGTTGTATTCTTACATAGCTCATGTACATTAGATGTACTTTTACTGAGCTACATATACTGTTGTTATATTGTTACTGAGCTACATGTACTTTTGTTATATTGTTACTGAGGTACAGGTACTGTTCTTATTTAGCTACATATACTTTTGTTTATTGTTACACATCTGCATGTACTGTTGTTATTTTGTTACTAAGCTTAATGTGCTGTTATTGTATTGTTACTAAGCTACATGTACTGTTGTTGAATTGTTACTGAACTTCATTTACGGTTATTTTATTGTTACTGAGCTACATGTAAATTGTTTTATTTTTACTCAGATACATGTACTACTGTTGTATTGTTACTAAGTTACATGTACTGTTGTTGAATTGTTACTGAACTTCATTTACGGTTGTTTTATTGTTACTGAGCTACATGTAATGTTGTTGTATTTTTACTGAGATACATGTACTACTGTTGTATTGATATTGAGTTACATGTACTGATGTTCTATTGTTATTTAGCTACGTGTACTGTAGTTGTATTGTTAACGAGCTACATATACTGTTGTATTATTACTGAGCTACATGTACTGAAGTTGTATTTTTACTGAGCTACATGTACTGTTGTTGTATTGTTACTCAGCTACATGTAATGTTGTTGTATTGTTACTGAGCTACATGTACTGTTGTTGTATTGTTACTGAGCTACATGAACTGTTTTTGTATTGTTACTCAGCTACATGTACTGTTGTTGTATTGTTACTGAGCTACATGTACTGTTGTTGTATGGTTACTCAGCTACATGTACTGTTATTGTATGGTTACTGAGCTACATGTAATGTTGTTGTATTGTTACTGAGCTACATGTACTGTTGTATTGTTACTGAGCTACATGTACTGTTGTTGTATTGTTACTGAGTTACATGTACTGATGTTGTATTGTTACTGAGCTACATGTACTGTTGTTGTATTGTTACTGAGCTACATATACTGTTGTTGTATTGTTACTGAGCTACATATAATGTTGTATTGTACTGAGCTATATGTACTGTTGTTGTATGGTTACTGAGCTACATGTACTGTTATTGTATTGTTTCTGAGCTACAAGTACTGTTGTATTGTTACTGAGCTACATGTACTGTTGTTGTATTGTTACTGAGCTACATGTACTGATGGTGTAGTGTTACTGAGCTACATGTACTGTTGTGTTGTTACTGAGCTACATGTACTGTTGTTGTATTGTTACTGAGCTACATGTACTGTTGTATTGTTACTGAGCTACATGAACTGTTGTTGTATTGTTACTGAGTTACATGTACTGTTGTTGTATTGTTACTGTGCTACATGTACTGTTGTTGTATTGTTACTGAGCTACATATACTGTTGTTGTATTGTTACTGAGCTACATATACTGTTGTATTGTTATTGAGCTACATGTACTGTTTTTGTATATTTACTGAGATTCATGTACTGTTATTGTATTGTTTCTGAGCTACATGTACTGTTGTTGTATTGTTAATGAGCTACATGTACTGTTGTTGTATTGTTACTGAGTTTAATGTACTGATGGTGTATTGTTACTGAGCTACATGTACTGTTGTATTGTTACTGAGCTTCATGTACTGTTGTTGTATTGTTACTGAGCTACATGTACTGTTGTTGTATTGTTACTGCGCTACACGTACTGTTGTTGTATTGTTACTGAGCTACATGTACTGTTGTTGTATTGTTACTGAGCTACATGTACTTTTGTTGTATTGTTACTGAGCTACATGTACTGTTGTTGTATTGTTACTGAGCTACATGTACTGATGGTGTAGTGTTA
>Ga0123355_10011870_pt1 | contig 13459 bp, 7 predicted proteins | sample TergutEmb28metaG_3_FD_89872 | JGI IMG/M metagenome (GOLD analysis project Ga0123355, IMG submission 89872) | Embiratermes neotenicus P1 segment gut microbial communities from Petit-Saut dam, French Guiana - Emb289 P1 | ecosystem: Host-associated > Arthropoda: Insects > Digestive system > Gut ...
ACTCCCTGAGGATGGTCCAGAAGGACCGAAACATGTAGGAGTAACGACGAATTTTAAACAAAGTGATATGTTTTAAAGTGTTAATTGTAAATAAATATTTTAAAAACATATAACAGTGCAATTGGTTGGTCAATATCCAATCATTAGACTATTGCACGGAATAAAAATAAAAAAAAAAACATTCATTGCAGATTTAATTAAAACACTCTGTTAGTTCACTTTTCACAAAAAATAAACTCAGTTGCATTTTTTTTAAGATATGTTACCACGGATGATTTCTGTATATTGCTCCCACCTCACAAGTCTGCACAACCATGTTTTCCTACCACCAGTAGAAATTAAAAACAGCTCTCTATACATGCTATAAGTGAATCTAATGATGCATGGATATATGCCCGTAACAGTGCTTTTAAAGACAACTGTATATGTGCCTATACGTACACACACCCCTATATAAGTCCCTATAATAGGACTCTAAAATGCCTGTACTAAGTCTTATACAGATTCCCACATATGCAAACCTATTATAGTCCCTACAAAAGACATGTAACTGTACAGGACTGTAACTGGGCCTCTTACAAATTTCTCTCAATATATCCTTACAGTAGGGTCTAAAATATGTCTGTTTTACAGATAAAACATTCCACTCTACAAATCCTTTTAACAGACTCTCATGGTACTCAACAAAATATGCCTATAATGCAAACTAAGAGACACCTCTCTATGCCTACAGTAGAAGCTAGGAGACTTCCTCCACATATGCAACTGGATAAGGAAGGGCAGGATCCTGTGATGATCTCCTGCTCCTGTAATTGGCACTCAAACACTTCTGCAGGTATTCAAGAGCACCAAGTCAGCATTACACATTTTCATGGCAGATGATCCTACTTTTGAATGGTACTGAAGAGTTATTTGAACAAATCAGAATGACATTTTCTACAATATTTTCTATGAAATGGTCATTTGAAATCTCAACATTGATCAGTTTTTATTTTAAGAAACCTCAGCCAGTTACCATGCAGACTGCACCCCCTTCATCGCCACTGTCCTTGCAACATACCCATAAAAGAAAAGCTGTTAAATGCCTACAATTTCTTTTCTTTACTCACATATGGAAATATTTTGGTCAATGAATTTTACAGAAGAAATGTGAACATACCAGGCCTTTTTTTTAATGTTCTAGGTGTGTTCTTGAAAAAGTGGGCATAAATGAAGAATGATATTCCTGTAAGAAAAAAAGACTTAAATGGAAATAAATCAGACAAAGAGCATTAACCCTTATCCTGCTAACATAGAGAATAGGGTGAACTCCTAATAATGTCAGCAGATGGCAGATGGGATTTAATTCGGCGTTTAAAGGGTTAAACTGACAATGACAGAGCGTAAATTACAAAGTGGTGTAAATTGGTGAGGCAAATTACACAGCCTTGGAACACTGTGTTTCGTTTACGCATCTCATTTCCATACAGGCTATCAAGACACTCCCTGGTTCCATCAGTAGGTCGTTGATCCCACTGGATTAATTAGGTTTAGTTATTTATCCAGACACAGAACAAACAAGGTGCTTAAAGAAAACAAGGGTCTGAGTTACAACACACCACCAGGAACCAAGCAGGTAGCACATGCAATGTTCTCCTGTATTAAGACTTGATGGTTTAGTAATGAAGAAGTTTTCATTTATGGGCCACCTCTGTAAACAAAGCAACCCTAATTCACAGTACAAACAGTATAATATATCTGCTGAATTGCATTGCAATGACTTTTATTCACTAATATATTGAGTAACATATGCAATATAACACACCTGTGTACAATAAACACAGTATACTGATGTTTACATTAACTTCCTAAGAGCAATTTATCAGACAGAACTACTTATAATTATTCAGTTACTTGGGTACAGACTTGACATATGTAGGAACACCTTTTACATGGAACATTTTTACGCTCATATTTATAGTCTCTTTACAAATTATGGAAGCACTCAAATATTGTCATATGTCATTTCTAATAAGTGTGACTGCTGTACAACCAAAATATTGACTTATGGACGTGTATTTACCATTTGCCTTATTAAATACATATGTATTTATTTCAACAAGGACAACAATAAATAAAATATTTTCATTTCATTTAGGTGAGTCTCAGACATATCTGATTTCTGCCTTATTCTTTACAGCTCTAATTTAAATATATTTGAACACTTTACTATTCAGTGAACACCAGCAAATACAGGATTACATGGATAAAGAAGCACTGCCAAGAACATGAGAGTCTCCAAGAAAAAGAGAAATGATTATATGTAGCTCCACACTTTAAATAATGCTACTAAGGTAAAATGGTTCAAATGTATAGAATCTGAATAAAAATTCTAATATATTTTTTATCCACTATCTCTGTCCTTTTTGTATCAACTCTTAACTCATCACATGCTCCAATGTACATAATTTTTCCTGACAATTAATTTTATCAAGATCATATAATTGTGTTTATACACACCCAGTATTAACCCTTTAATATTCCATCCAACAAAACTGTTCATCTTTATCTACATGCTTCAGTCTTAACAGAACATAATCTGGCTTTCAATGCAATGTTGTAAAATAAGGTAAAATGTAATACATATGAATTCACCATTCATAGTTTGTACCGTGTGGGATCCCACAAATTTACAATCTTGGTTATTCACTACCCAGTAGTGGGTAACATTTTTTGTGTGTCTTAATTAAGATGTATATAAGTGGTGTTAGTTGACTACTGCATGGTTCGTTTGTCGAATATTTGAGATACTCATTATTAATTTTTGTGTATTGGTAGTATCAGCATGATGGTATGTTGGTGTAACACTTGATAACCTGAGACTCAGTCTCAGGTTGTCACCTAATAGTAATAATTTCTTCCTACTTTATAACTATTAACACTAATATACATCTTATTAAGACCTACAAAATAATTATACATTGTCAGCTACTGAATGACCAAGACTGTAATCTGTGGGATCCTAAAGAGTAAAACCTATATATGGTGAATCCATACAGATTACATTTTACCATGTTTTAAAACACAGTTTTGAAAGCCTGATGATGGTCTAATAAGACTGAAACATGCAGTTATTCTTACACGAGGACAAATAGTTGTGTTTACAGGATATTTAAAGTTTATTACTGAGTGACTTATGATTAATGTTACATGCATAATGTCGCATTTTAGGTTCTGATGGTAGGGAGTATATTTTGGGATTCTCGGCTGTGATGCCATGTACTTCAATAGATAGTTACTAATATTTTGAGGAACCTTCAGGGTACTGTACTATGATGAAGATGGCAGCAGCAAGATCCTTCAAAATGTTGCTACCTGCATGGGGCTGGGATAGTGTGGTCAGTATAGCAATTGCTATGGACAAGATGGCTCAGGGTTAGGATCCCCAGGGAGATGAGATTTGCTGCACCCATCTAGACCAGCCCAGCCTCCTGTACAAGTTCTGGGGCTCTTTCTGGGTGATAAAGCAGCAGAGGTGTGGCATTGACCACCCACCCCCATTTAGCACCAAGATTAAAGCTATATGCCTAACCCACCTCTGTGCCTTCATGGCATGTTATAGGGTAAACTTTACCTTTACATACTCAAGTACAGAACATCTCATGCCAGAAGACCAAAAGCATTAAATACACACTGTTCAAGTGTTTAAAACATAACATGCAAAACAGAAACGCTGACGGATAAAACAGTGAGGATGAAAAGTTGCCCTGCAAAGAAAATATTTTCTAGGGGTTTCAGGTTTTCAACACTCTAAACTTTGGGACCTTTTACACAGAACAAATATCAGGTTAAGTAACAGCAAATAGCCACAACACATGAGAAGGAAAGGAGACAGATACAGATAAGAAAACAATGAAGGAAAAACACATGTTCTGTCATCACCTTCATAACAAAAAAGGACCTGTGATGAGAAATGACTGTAGTATACCAAGTGAGTATGGTACATCTGCTTTCAGCTTGCATGCAGTGTGCTGGTACTGTTACTGGCCACAGAGTACCTTACATATCCCTATGTTTTGTTCCAACTTTGCTCAATCACACCAATCTTCAGTTATCACTACTGTAGATATCATGGCAAAGAAATAGGTTCATTTTTCTATCCATTTTCCCTTCATAAAGGACACTCTAGCTCCCTTAAGAAATATGTTACAGATGAATTACACAGGTATAATCAGAATACACATAAATAAATTATGAAGCAGCCATGGCAATCAAAAAGTTCTCACATAAATGACTTGTTAAAAACAGCAGTTAAACCAACAGTGTGTATTACAGATGATATTAATTTATGCAAACATTTATTTTCACTTCTTGTCCTAGCCTCTTGTAGTGATATCTGTGAATGGTATGGATACATTATCCTTCAGTTTCCAGGAACTGGCACATTTTGTAGACTTTAAACACATCAGAGTTTTAGAATTAAAGTTTAGGGGCAAGTATTCTATTCACATGTGAAAGGTAAATTTAAAAAAACACCGGTTCAACAAAATGGCAGTGCATTACAAAGATTCCACTAGTCACAGAATCCTATAATCCCCACAATCATTCCTACTATCTCACCATTACTATTGCGAAATGTCAAAAATTTCACGTCCCTCCAACATTACACAATCTTCAGTACCATCAAGGGTGTTCACGATACATTTCTAGAACACACCTTGTAGCTCTTGCACATATCACAGTCCATGTTTTTTCAAATATTACTGATGCTACAAGCAACCACTAGCAATGATCATTTTTATGGATATGGAAATTCTACTGTGTTTGTGGGCTGTTAACCCAATTCTTTACCTCTGCTTCCATGTCATTTTATTTAGCAATACACATATGAGAAGTGCATTTATTCTACCATTTTCTATAATTCTTCCTCATGTTTTCCACATTTCCTCAGATGAAGGTGGACCAAATGTCCTCTGGCACCCCACTGACTATGCTCTGTCACATAATTTATCACATTTAATTTGAAAACTACAGTACATAAAATCCTTGTCTGTTTACTTCACATACATTTAATATAAATTTATTGCCCATAAATTCACTAGACTGCAAGCTACTTGGCAACCCACAGTACTAAACAGCTGATGTTAAGAACGGTGTAGCATGTTTCTTTCCAAGGATGAGCTATTTGGTAGCCACCACTGCCCTTCCAGCAAACACAGGAATCTCAGTGGCTCTGAAGGTCATGCTGATGCAACTTGGGACCATAAGAACAGGATAATTTTATACAGCATTCCCCCCCTCCCAAAATCAACTGGAGCCTTAGAATTAAGAAAATACAGTAATTTGGATTATACAGTCCATGAACGGTTCCTATCCTGAGCCAGCCAAAACCAAGCCCCCATCACCATTGCAATTCTCTTACATTCATTTTAATATTGACCTCCTGTTTATACCCAGGTGTTCCAAGTGGTCTCCTACCGTCAGGTTTTCCTATCACAACTGTGCATGCATTTCTCTTCTTTCACATATATGTATGCCATTTGACCCACAGAAACAGGCTACATAAATAAATTTTTTAAAAAAGTAATGGGAAGTACATGACAATTTTATGTATGAGTAAGTTGGAAGTAAAAACTAGAACAGAATTCTATATAAAAACGTATTGGTGGTGGGTGGAGAAGAAAACACAAACTGAATATAAGAAGCAGACGCAAAGAACATGGAAATTGAGGGGGGCAACACAATTGATAGGAAAGGGATGATAAGACTGTTGGAAATACAGAAACTTTGCTGAATGGCAGTGCCACAACAGTTGAAATGTCAGGAGTTAATGATGACTTTACAGTAAATTTCTTGTAGTTATTTATAGACAGTGGTACTAACTAGTTCCTCTCAGTAGACCCCAAGTGGGGATGATCTCACAACTGACAAAACTTAGCCACAGGAACAAATTCTTCCAATTCAAAAACAACTGTATTTGCACTTTATATGTTTCTGTGTTGACTGTTCATAAAAGTTAACACACAGTATCATCTATTACTCTGTCAGTGATGTATCTGTCATCAAAGATTGAAGTTGTGCAGTTATACTGCACACATAATATTGCCAAATGAAAAATAATTTGTTTCAATACTTCTTACAAACTTCACCAGTTTTACAATCACACTTTTGTCACAACAATGTACTAACACTAGATATTCATACCATTTCAGAACAGGACTCAATATGCCATTAAGCACAGCCATACATGTCTCCATACTGTATCAGCTGATTTGAAAGGCCAGTTATGACAGGCATGAGGATGTATATTTTAATTCTGAGCAGGATAATAATCCTTTAATGACTAAACTTAATCTACACTGTACATAAAGGTTCAATTCATACCTCACAGAGAAAACAGCATTTCAATTAGATAGAGCAATGTTGGAAGAAAACTGGCAAAAATTTGTTCTCAACAAAATGTTTGTTATAATGTAATGTTTCTCTATTTTAATGAAGTGACTGATCAAAGGACACTGTTCTGATTCCATTAAATCTGACAGCTTCAGTCCAATTAGTGAAGTCAGGCTTAAAATAACAAAGAATAACTGATGAACCGTCCCAGTTTCTGTCTCATCAGATAAATTAAGATCATGTAGGAGCACCTAGTCAGACTTTGTCCATAACTCAGAAAGTCAATATTACAGTGTGCAACAAAATTCAGGCAACACTAGCTCTGGTGATGTGCCAAAAGTCAAAATATGTGGACTTCAAAGGCTTAAACAGCAGCCAACTTCAGCTATGTGTATTTAGCACTCTATGGCTAAAGTTTCATGGTACCTTGGACATTGTAACTATGTGACTATAAACATCTTATAGCATTCTGCAATTAAACCATTTACTAAATTCTGAATGTTTTCTCAGTTGAGACAATTTCTCACAGTGTTTAAACTGCAAATGGCAAGTGCATGCAAACCTTCTATTTAATCTCCATCTCAGAAACTGGCAAAAGTAGGTCATTTACGTTAATGCCTACAGGAAGAAACGTCTGGTACTCACTGGCTAGAAGATTATTAACATAAATAGTATGAAGCTTAGAGAATCAGTTCCATCAACGACAAATGCTTTCTACAGTGGACAGTTACACAACGACCTATAACCAGTCTGTGAGGTAAATGTCCAAAATGCAGCAAATTTTGGCACATATACGGAATGAAGTTTGAGCTCTGCAGTCCTCTGGGATATTGGTCTACATCACAGAGTGATTAAAGCCCGATATTTTTGGGTCAGCATGGTGGTCCCATCTTCAGAGGTCAAATGTCCTTTGAAGAAAACTGGACATCTGCCCCTTGAAGCTGAGATCATCATGTGTCACAGAAACATTGGGTAACAATCACCCAGTGACATGGTGCAACATCCCAGCAAGAAGAAAGAGCCTGACTACACCACCGCAAAAGCTTAAACACTCAAAAGAATAAAGTATGCCCACAGTAACTTATGAAAGTGACAATTTTCAAGAAAGTACGTCTGTGTGCATGCGTGTCCACATGCAAACCGTGTTCATAACATACACAACTCAGGTACACACAGCAAACATGAGATACATAATGGCAATAATACAATACCATTTCTCTAATTTGCTGGTCCACAGATTTTCATGGGCACATCAATAATCAGACATGCAATATTTTTCATTGATGACTTAATGGTAAGACGTACAGTAGACTATTACAGAATGATTCACAGGCTTGCATAAAGACAAAGAACTTAGAATATTTAACACTCACAACTCATAACTATGTTCACTGTTTAAGTCCCGCTGTCATATCCGTGACATATTAATCCATGTATATTGTATCAAACACAGTATACAATACATCCAGTGACTTTCAATCCGTACTTCAGAATTTATTTCTAACACTGCCAAACAGAATTGATAATGGGTCCAGTTCTCAACAGTTACAGAGCTATAGGTATTCCAAATTCAGTTCAATAAATGTTCAAAATTGCCACCAGCACATTCAATGGACTCATTCAACCACAGAATATGTAACCTTATGTAGTGCTTCTGGGTTATTCATGCATCCAGCACCATCAAAAAATGAAGCAGTTCCTCTGTTTGCATTCATTTTCCATATATTTCACATATGCTCACAATTCAGTGCAGTGAGTTCTAGTGAATGTGGTGACCAATCCTGTATACCACCACTGCCAATCCAGTGGTCAGGTGCTAACCTGCCTGTTCAAGAACCCACAAGAACTCTACAATTGTCAATAACGTTTAATTATTTTGATATGACATACCTTAATTATGTATGTCAAAATACCATGAATATCAAATATCCATGGCTTCATAACCATTGAGAAATGGAACCATGTTCATGACATTTCTGACTGCAAGGAGATTCTGCAGTATTGAGACACAGTCACTGGAAGCCTGTGAGAAATGGAACCATGTTCATGACTTTTTGACTGAAAGTGGCCTCAGAAATGAGATTCTGCAGTATTGATACACAGTCACTGGAAGCCTGTATGTGCCTTCACTCACTTTTACATTATACTTAGGTTAAGTTTACCTGTAAATGTCATTAATACCATGTAACAAAGGGACTTGCAGACCTCACAATAGCTGCTGACACAAGAGATATTTTCAAACTATGGCATTGCACATTTCATTAGCAGCTTATCATCATGGTTTCTAACTACATACAAGTGCATGCTTAAACTCTATGCCATATTGCACTTATTCTATAAAACATTATACAGTATTTTCAACAAGTTACATGGCACATACAAGTGCTTATTGTATTATATTTGTACTTTCTCTTCATGTATTTCCAAATATTGTGTTGACAACAGGTACTTTTCTACTTAGATATGCTCACACTTCATCTGATACCGTTCTACTGTTCACAATATGAACAGTGTCTCTGGCAACAATTAACAACTCAATGGAAACATTCAATCATTCTCACATTCCTTGTCATACATAGAAATAATTAATGGCAAGAATTCCATAATTTTAAAGACTGGTGTTTGTCAGATATCACACCATATGGGTCGCATCCCAGAATACAGAAAATCTTCACATTCCCTGCCATGAAAACCTAAAATCTCTATTCAACAACTCTGCTGTCAATTTCGGGTTTAATGTGTACATGCACATGCAGACATACAAAGAATAAATTTTGCAAATACATGATGTCAGGTTATATAAAAGATAGTAAAAATAGAATAGAAAATATAAAAAAATAAGCAACCTGCTTTTAAAAAGTTATCAGGTAAGAAAATAACACCTGAAGGTCTCTTACTGTCAACATTTCTGTGAATCCTCAAGATGTGTACTTCTGTACTTCTTTTCTTTCTCATCTTACCTACTGTTATTTTTAAGGAGAACTTATGCTTTAACGCTAAAAATGATATAAGAAAGAAACATGAGACACGTAAACATGATAAAGTATAACTTCCTATACAAGGTTATTCATTCAATTCTTTTAACAGCCACGTGATCCTTAAACACCAAGTGCTCAAGACAAAACACTGTTCAAGCTTCAGACTGGACGCTTTGATAGACAAGTGATTGGAAATGGATACACATGCAAGGATACTGCTGACAGACTGTACAGGAAAATGATATCACATCAGATCAGTGCAATATATCACTTCAAGAAAGCAACGAGCTTAAAATCAGGAATAAAAACAGAGGCTTTAAAAATTACTGGCTATCAATGCACAAATTCCAAGCATTCATCAGTCCAAGATCCTATAAAAATATTGTTTAGATAACAATATGCATATATTCTTTATAGTACCAATAAACATATACAAGCAATGTATCAAATTTGGATTAGTTTTCTGTTACATTAATTCTTGGGTGTTATCTTGAAGCAATTTTTGTCCTCATTCTGGTGGTGATATACCTTTCATCATTTCTCCCAATCATGTCAATCAGCAAGTTTTTATGCATACCTATGCAATAAAAACGTAACAGCATTACAGAAAACAAATTTCATAACATGGTGATGGTGAAGTTTGCATGCAAAATGCCTCACCTCAAAATCAAATTAATAATATGTACTAGTTTGCAACAAATAATTAGAAAATACCATAGGTATTTTAGAATATTTTAATAAAAATTCTTTTAACAAGGCAGAATGAATTCCCTAGGCCAACAACAATCTATCCAGCAGAGTGCATTCAAGAATGCCCTCACTCTCTTTCATAATGCATCTAGATTGTCAATAAACCTGCTGATGTTAACAGTCATTCATTCATTCATTCATTCATTCATTCATCCAGCCATCCATCCCAAAGAAAGGAATCCTCTCTATGTAGTAAATTCTTCTTGGATGAATGGACATATATCAATAAAGCTGGTATTCAGTCCTTTGTGGCCCACTGAGTTCCAGCTCCATGTTCTCATGGATGACTGCTCAAGATGTTACTGAACAGTCACCATGAAAGCGTAAAATCTTACAGAGTACTCCTTTCTTTCTTTTTTACTTTCCTTTCCTCTTTGGTGGGGGGAATGATTTTATTATTTCCTTCACAGTCTGCCCTTGTGAGTTTACTTCAATCACAATACAAGAACGAGATTAATCTGAAACAGTCCAATGTTATTTAAACATAATGCCTCTGCTTTTATTCTCTAAGCTAGTTACTTGTTTCAATATTACTAATAAATTATATTCAGCCTCCTCCTTCTTGAGCATAAAGCTCATAAGCAAGCAGAATGGATGTAATTCAACATTATTTAAGATTTCTTACTGATGATACATCAGCAGTATTTAAGCATCATGTCAAGACCTGTGCACATTACCATAAGACTGACCTGAATGATCATGGTCAAGCTAACTGAAACTTCTGCATGTTAAATAACCAGGCATTAAATGCTACAGATCTACTCTAATGCATGACAGACAATTAAATTAAAAAAAGCACAGACCATTAAATAAATACATTGGGCTATACAAGTCACTGCTATGGAGGGAACTGTCTATGGCTGTGATGTTGCAAACTACATATCATCTGTAATGTATTATGCATTTATATGACCACAATCCATATTGGTATGTCAGTTGGTTATACGGAACCAATGTATTTTGTATAAGTAGTGAAAATATTTAATTTGTTAATACACAATCCCATACTTCCAGGAAACAAATAAATGTAACAGTGAAATGATACTAGTAATAACGTTGTCTTTGAGGCTGTATATATGCACTAACATTAATAGCACACGTACCTTACCATGAAAGTGATGCGAGTGTTTTGATTTAAAATGAGATAGTGCACTTTGGCACACTTATTTTAAAAGCACTATGCATACAAAGAACCTTAAACTAAAGTTCATATAAATTTGGAGTAATGTGGAAAAAATGGTAGCTATGCTTCACGCTAATTACAATCTTAAAACCAAAAACTTCTGTACATTTAATATTTCTAGTCTATATGCTACCACTATGTAATACATGTAAGTCATGATATATGTTATGTAATGTACAATGAAAACAATAATACAAGGAGTTCTGCATAAAATTACCACACAACTGCACTTACTGCTAAACCGTGTTCGACAGTGAACAAAAAGATGAAAACGCTGAAATAAAGAAAGCTGACAGCTATATCTCAGTACAGAAAAGTCTCGGAAATGATGCATTCCATTCTGTCAGGTTACTCCTATATAAAACCCTGATTTTAGTACTCAGATTTAAAATTATAACTTTTCATCTACTGAGCCTTCCAACATCAAATACTTACTGACATTTAGCGATACTCAATTACAAACAATATCTACAAACATTTTTATATATTTATCTGCGCTTAAACTGTAAAATTCCAAATTTTAAACAAAAAGTTAAATATTTTTGAACAAAAGTAGGTGATCAATATTAACATCCCATGTCCAAATCATTTATTCACTCTACAAAATCAGAATAAAAAAAACTATTACTGTAACATGAAACACAATATGAGCACTCAACAAGCTGAATGAAAGACACACAGATAACTAAAACAGGATAACATAAATATTAGATTATGGAGACTAATTCTGTATAGTCTACATTATTTCCAACAGATGTAATGTTGTAGGCCATGCCCTTCTATTTTTTGTATACATTTAACGTAAAATGTGCCATTTTCCATTTGCTGGCATTTAGTGTACTGGACAGGAACTGCACAATGCTCTTCAGAATCCATCACCAAGTTATCACAGACGGGGCAACAAAAGGGAGAAAATGTTCTCATTAACCATCTCCCAACTCACTTTCTCTCCCAGCCCCCCCTAACTACTTTGCTTCCTACTAAAATAGTGTTTTTTTTTTATAAAACTGGTTTAATTATACATGCATACATGTAAACAAAACAACTGGCATCTTTAACCCTTTGGCCCTGGAGCTGGACATTCACAGTTTAGCACACCATTTACGTAAAATGTGAATATTTTATGAACCAAGAAGAGTAACATTAGGAAATACATGATATTTTGTGGAGTAATAAACGAAGATGGTGAGATAAAGTCTAAAAAAATAATTAAATATATTTCTTGACTAAATACATAAAAAGCGTACTCTGGGGAGTAGCAGTAGGCCTGTCCTATATATAGGATGCATGGTTCCTAAAGGTTAATGACATTATGATTTTCACATTTTGTAATATCCTATACAATGTATTTAAGGTAGTATAACCTATAAGTATAATCTGACAATTAACTTCCACTGCTGATAACAAGATATTAGTAACATCTTGTGTCAGTAGACCAAGTATTGCATACGATCATAGAAAATACCAAATATATGTGTACAAGTAGATGAGAAAATGCAATTATGTATAGCCTGCAATACTGACAGGAAAAGCATGATAAAGTAAACATGAAAAGTATTGAGATATTCCAAATATTTAGTGTGCTAAAACTAACACTTCAATAAAATGGTTTCAGAACTACAAAAGTATCTTCCTATGCAAAACACAGCAACCAAATAATGAACCAAAAACATGCACCTACATTCATGTTCTAAGTATTAAGAAGTGATCCTGTCACTTGCAGTTACAAGGATTCAAAAACAATCAGAGTCCAAGTTACACAGCACAGAGATACTGTCAAATTAAAGCCGAAGTTAACTTGTCTGATGTGTTCCTACATGACCTTCAGACTCACTCATTAACTACATGGAGTACAGTCTATCTTGAGAAGCTGATAGTTCCATGGGTAGTCAAGAAATTGCCTACATTTTATGGAACTTTAAGACTCATTATCATGTTCACAACAGCCTAACATTTGTCCCTATCCTGAGGCAGATGAATGAAGTCCACACCCTCCAATACTATTACTGTAAGAATCCATCTATTCCTGTGTCTTCCAAGTGGTCCCTTTCCTTCATGTCCCTCCCCCCCCCCCCCCCCCCCCCCTCACAACAACTTCCATTATTTTTTTTTTCCCTTCTCTACGCCCCCCCCCCCCCCCATCCTTTTTCTTTTTTTTATTACCCTAAAAAAAAAA
>Ga0123355_10011871_pt1 | contig 13459 bp, 10 predicted proteins | sample TergutEmb28metaG_3_FD_89872 | JGI IMG/M metagenome (GOLD analysis project Ga0123355, IMG submission 89872) | Embiratermes neotenicus P1 segment gut microbial communities from Petit-Saut dam, French Guiana - Emb289 P1 | ecosystem: Host-associated > Arthropoda: Insects > Digestive system > Gut ...
GCGGCAATCCCCGGCGGCGGTGGTGTCAACCGCCTCCAGAACCATACGCAGATACGCGCCCAATATAAAGGTTGGCCTGTTGGTTGACGCCGTGTGGGAGAACAGCAGCGTTGACCCCGACGGCTCGGAAACTAGCGCGGAATTTACCGCCCTGAGCACAGGCAATGCCGACACCAGGGCGTTTGTCGAGCAGGGTATCGTGGATTTTATAGCCGTCCAGGCGTTCGCTTCCCTGACCGACCCGAACGAGCCGTTTGAAGAAGTTGTGAGCTGGTGGGCTGAAGTGGCCCGCGGGCGGGGGATACCCATGTATGTGGTACACGCATCCAGCAAGATATACACGCAAAATCCCGGATGGCAGCCTCCCGATCAGCTCACACAGCAGGTTATGCGGGCAGGGGAGATCAGCGGCTTCAGGGGCAGTATTTTCAATTCCCTGGGCAGGCTGTACGAAGACCCGAGGGGTGCAACCGCCACATTGATCAGGCATTACCAGGGCCAGGTGAGAATCGAGCATATCCTCACCGAGCTGCAAATAGTCTCACCGGCCCAAACTACCTTTACAACCCACGAGCCAAACGTAACGTTTTCCGGCGCGTCCGACCCCAACTTCCCGGTTACACTCAACGGCAGGGAGATAACCACCACCGACGTAAACGGCTACTTTACGGTCAGCATGGAGCTCAGTGCGGGGCAGAACACCTTCACGTTCTACCACAAAGCCAGAACCATCACATACACCATCACCCGCAACGTTGAGATACTGCGGCAGGTTGCCCCCACCGGAAACATCGCCACCGACGGCAACATGACCGTTACCATCTCGGCCACAGCATACGAGAACGCCATGGTTTTCGCAACCGTTAACGGAGAGCGCGTCCCCATGCAGGTTGATGAAACCGCCCAGGACGAAGACGCCCGTATATCCCACTTCGCGCGCTTTGTAGGCCACTTTACCACACCCGCGGGAACGGCAAACGAGCAGAATTTGGGCGCGATAACCGTCACCGCCGAGTGGAACGGCCACAGAGAAAACAGAACCGGAGCCACTGTGCGGGTTAACAGAAGGGTTCCCGTTTCGGACGGCGTGCCGGTGGTAATCACAGTCGATCAGGCCAGGACATATCCCGCCAATAGGCTGGACAACATCCCCAGCCCCAACTTCTTCCCGCTTCCAAGAGGCGCGATGGACTTCGCCGTGGGAGAGGAAATCACCTACACCAGCAGAAGGGGCGTGACCTACAGGTACCGGGTGTTGGCGTCCGGGTTGCGGGTGGCCAGCAGCTCCATTCAGGGCACTACCGAATATCTCAGCAACAACACCATTTCGGGTCTGAATATAACCGCGCAGGGCCGCTTCACCTATGTAACAATCAACACCGCGCAGCGGGTCACATATAGCGTGCGTTACACAGGTACGCAGTTTATCATCACATTCCACCACACCAACCAGACCCCCAGCGGCAGCACGGTGCTCAACGCCAACCCCATCTTCACAAACGCCAGCTGGAGCGAGAACGCCCTTACCCTTACCCTTGCCAGAAACGGCGGCTTTATGGGCTATAGGGCCGAGTACGACGCCAACGGGAACCTTGTATTCCGCTTCAACACGCCACCCGCCTCCTTGAACGGTGCGCGAATTGCGATAGACAGCGGCCACGGCGGGAACGATCCCGGCGCGCTGGGCTTCCTTGCCTCAATGCCCGAAGCTGTGATAAACAGGCGGGTTTCCGAAAACCTGCGCGACGAGCTGCAAAGAAGGGGAGCAACCGTACTGCTCATCGACAATTCCGGCAATCCCAGCCTCCAGAACCGTGTGGCTCAGGCCGAAGCGTTCAACGCGGATATATTCGTCTCCGTCCACCACAACGCGAGCACGAGAGCCGCAGCCGTCGGCACCGAGACCTTCTACTTCTACACCTATGGCAGGAGCACGGCCACCGCCATAGCACGGCATGTCAGCGCTGCGCTTGGCACAACAAACCGCGGGGCCAGCCAGAGTTTTTACCACGTCACTCTCTCGGCCCAGTTCCCCAGCATCCTTGTCGAGGGCGGGTTCATGACCAACCCGCAGGAATACGAAAAGCTCATCCAGGACAGGTACCAGCGGGCTATCGCCGTAGGTATCGCAAATGGCATTGCCGATGGCATCGCCGCAGCCCACACCGGCCTGAACCTTACCGGTAGCCAGACCATAGGCAGCGCACCCGGCTCTGCCGGTGGCACTGGCAACAACAACGCGGGGAATAATAACAACAACGATCCCGACGATGATGACGATTGGGATGACGATGACTGGGACGATGATGACGATAACGGGGGCAATAACGCGAACATAGAGAGCTTGTCTTTCCGCTACGAACACCTCTTCATTGATGTGGATGAAAGCATGTACCTCGAGATTGTTTCTGTTCCTGTAGGCGCCAATCTTTCCGGTGTAACCTTCCAAAGCAGCCATCCGTCCATTGTGAGGGTTGACTCCAACGGCAGGATCACCGGCCTGAGGGAAGGCTCCGCGGAGATTACGGCATCTGCCGCCAGAGGCTCTGTCACCGCCACCATTACCATCGAGGTGTTTGGGGATTGGCGGGAAGAGTGAGGTGACGCCGTTGCAGGCTTATGAGTATCGGCTTTCCACACCCAAGCAAGGGATGATCGACATCACCGCGCAGGTGAGAGAATCCCTCGGCAAAAGCGGAGTGAGTGACGGCATATGTACAGTCTTTTGCCCGCACACAACCGCCGGCATAACCGTAAACGAAAACGCGGATCCGGACGTTGTCCACGATTTTCTCATCGGGCTGGACGCCGCTTTCCCCGACCGGGAACAGTTCCGCCACGGGGAAGGAAACTCGGTTGCCCACTTAAAAAGCAGTGCGGTTGGCTGTTCGCAGACAATTATCGTGCGGGGCGGCCTTCTGGCGCTTGGAAGATGGCAGGGCGTATACTTCTGCGAGTTTGACGGCCCGCGCACAAGGCGGTTTCTGGTAAAAGTTATATCCGGCTAGGAAATGACCTAAATAGCAAGCGCGCCCCAAACGCAACCGGCGTTTTGGGGCGCGCATCTCTAAAAAAGGAGGGCAAGCGAATGTGCCCGCTTGGCCGTGATTTTTACCTGCAAGACGCCGAAACCGTAGCCCGCCAGCTTTTGGGAAAACTCTTGGTGAGAAAAGTCGGATATGAGCAGCTGATCCTGCGCATTACCGAAACCGAAGCATACCTTGGCATTGATGATCCCGCCTGCCACAGCTACAAAAACCGGAAAACTGCCCGCACTGCAATCATGTACAATCCGGGTGGCTACAGCTATGTCTACTTCATTTATGGGATGTACAACATGCTAAACGCGGTAACAGGCCGGGAAGGCGACCCTTGTGCCGTACTCATACGGGCGGGGCGGCCGGTAGTGGGGATGGATGCTATCAGCAGGGGCCGCTTTGGCAAGCCTTGGAAGGAGCTAACCCCTTTACAGCGGCGCGCCCTGAGCGATGGCCCGGGCAAGCTCTGCAAGGCGCTGAACATTTCCCGGGAGCAAAACGGTCTTGACCTGACGGCATCCGAGCTAACCATCTGCGAAGGTGAAGTGGGTAGCGCCTTTCGCATTGAGGCGGGGCCGCGCATAGGTATAGATTACGCGGGGGAAGCCGCAAACTGGCCGCTGAATTTCAAGCTGCGGGATATAGTGGAAAGTCCGCTTTGAATCTGGTAAAATGGGGTAGTGCAAGGGAATTTATAATTGGCATTAGGTACTAAAGTAGAAGGAATGGAGTATGATGAATATTTCAAAAACCACAGATACGGACGAAACTTTTGTGCAGATTCTGCAAAAACACTGTGGCAGCAAACTATTTTTAATAGGGGTATTGCTGTACACCGCAGGCAATGTGCTGACTATGCTTATAGGATACAGTCTGGTGGGCGCTTTGCCGTTGTTGGTACTGATCCTGCCCATCATTGGGCTGCTTCTGGTTTATTTTGAGTCCAAGCACAAGCGCGAGCCGAAAAACACTCTGAGGGTTTTGAAGTTTTTCCAAATATGCACAGTAATTATTTTGGCGCTTTTATGCATAAGCATACCATTTTCCATAAATGCCATTCTTCGAGGCGGCAACCTTGCCGCGCTTAGCGGATTTTATTCTCTTATATATTCCATCCCAATCATTGTGTACCTTGTGTCGCTTTTGCGGATTATCAGGGATGTAAGACAAGGTATCCGGAAAAATGTGCAAAGCGAGCTAAGGGGCGTTTTGCGAATCAGCATTTTCGGCCTCATCGTTATAATACTTGAATTCCTGCACGTTGGTCTTTTCACTGCATTTGCCCGAGACGTCATCTTTTATTTCATATACTTTATGTACGGAATCGCAGACTTTGGATTATCCCCTGCCACCGGGTTCTGGTTTGGTATACTAAGCGCGGCAGGGGCTATTATTTTCATAGTATTGCTGAATCGCTTCAACCGCGACCTATTGCTAGGCAAGAACTCTATTGCCATAAACAGAACCGAATAAGCGACAGCAACAAAAAACTTGCCGCGAACCCTTTCCCGCCCTGTTGTATAAAATGGTATATACTTAAATCAAAGGGCGGATACCGATGAAAGATATACCTTACAACCGGGAAAAAGCAGTAGCCTATGCCCACAGATGGGCGCTTGACCGCAACCCGCGTTTCTACAACTTTTCGGGGGTGGGCGGCGATTGCGCAAACTTTGCATCCCAGTGCATATACGAGGGGATAGGTGTGATGAACTTCACGCCGGTATATGGCTGGTATTACCGCTACGCTGACGACCGCGCACCCGCCTGGACTTCGGTAAAGTACCTCCACAGATTTCTGGTGGGGAATGACAGCGGCCCTGGCCCCTACGCCGACGAAACAGATTTAAGCAAAATAATGCCGGGGGATATCGTCCAGATAGCGACCTGGCAGCTGGATTTCCACCACACACTGGTGGTCATCTCCGCACAGGAAGATAAGTCGCCGGAAAACGTACTTGTGGCCGCCCACAGCTACGATAGCCTGAACCGCCCCCTAGCCAGCTACGATATACAAAAAATGCGCTGCCTGCATATCCTTGGCGGGCGCAAACCTTAAAAAAAACTATGGCAAGATATCCGAATCTTGCCATAGTTTTTCTATTTCTTTAGATACACTCCGCCATCTGCCCCGGCTTTTTAAGGGGGATAATCCGGTCGCGATAGGGTGTGCTTACCGGGTCGCTCAGAAACCTGTCTATAACCTCGGGGTTATCCATAAAGTGCATGGGGATCATCTGTTTTACTTGTGCGGTACGCATAAGATAATCAGCCCCCCAGGCGTACTGATCGCCCAGTCGGGGGTCTACCGGCACAAAGGCCAGATCGATAGAAAGGCCACTGAGCTTGTCGATCTGCTCCTTGTAGCGGACTTCCATATCCCGGTTGAACTCGTCCGGCTCCCCATCCCAATGCCACCAGTTGAGATCACCCGCGTGATAGATCTGCAAATCGTCCATCTTAACAAGAAAAGCCACGCCCAAATCGTTGGATTCCAGCGTACACACGGTCAGGCCGCGCAGCTCGTATGTTTTATTTTTGGCGGCCATGAGCGCGCCGTCCACCGCCGGTATATCGTCGGAAAGCACAAACTCAATATCGGGCAGTGCCTCTTTCCATCCGAGTATGGCAGGGTTGTAGTGATCCGCGTGCTCGTGAGAGGCAAACACTACAACCCGTTTGCGTTTTCCTGCGATTTCCTCCGGGTTGATAAAGCCCTGGGAAAGCCCGCCCGCCGGGCAATCCTTCCAATAATCGAACACCAGAAAGAAGTTATCCGTTTCCACTGCAAAGCCGCTGTGATAAAGATACCAAACCTTCATATTCACACGCCTTTCTTTTTGCTATGGACATTCTACCACAGGACGCAAACTTTTGCACATCTTTTCATTGACACGCCGTCAGCCTTGCCAAAGAAGCCGTGCTGCGCTAAAATAGAAGAAGAGGTGAGCACACAGTGATAGAAGAGAAGATGAGCGCAATTCTGCTGGCGTCCGGGCTTTCCCGGCGGATGGGCGAGCAAGATAAACTGCTGCTTGAGTATAAAGGCAAAACGCTGCTCAGCCACGCGGTAGAGCTGCTTGACGCCCTGCCCTGCCGCGAGAAATTTCTCGTGACGATTGAGCGGCGGCTTTACGGTATAGCCTTGCCGCGAACAGTCAGCGCGATAATAAACACCACCCCCCAGGTAGGGCAAAGCGAAAGCCTGCGTCTGGGGCTAAAAGCTGCCACAGGGCAGTGGTATCTGTTTCTGAACGCCGACCAGCCACGGTTGGCTTTTGCGGGGCTTAAGCCGATGTTCGAGCTCGCGAGGGCAAACCCGGAAAAAATCATCTACCCGGCCATAAACGGCAGCCCTACCACACCGGTATTGTTTCCTGCGGCTTTTCGCGCCGCGCTGCTAGAGCAAACAGGAGACGCCGGTGGACGGGCTGTGCGGGCGGCGCACCCCCAGTCCTGCCTTGCGTTTGAGCCGAACAACCCGCAGGATTTTGCGGATATCGACTGCCTGGAAGATTATATGGCGCTGTGCGAATCCGGCCCTGCTTAGGTGCAGATTCCAACAGGACAAGCCCCGAAAACTGAATTCGTTTGGGCGAGTAAATACCGGCCCTGCCGTGGGAGTGCCGCGGAATTTTTGGCACTTTTGCACATCGGAAATTTCCCGAATCCATCTTGACAAATTGTTGATTATGCTCTATTGTTATGTTATTAACTTAATTAGGTGAAGCGGTATCTGCCTAAGCGGACAAAGATTAGGTTAACTAAAAGCATATGCACTAATTTTTAGGTTAGGACGAAAACGTTGGATACAGGTGGAACATGCGTTTTCGTCTTGGCTATGCGCGAGGTGGAGTAGCCTGTGAAGATGACTGGGGTTGAACAAACCACGAATGTTCGCTATAAATATTGGTCGGTGGCAGAGCTTATGCCAAAAGCGGACATGCGCGAGCTTCAATTCAACAGGCTTGTAGAGCAACTCGGTTATTTGTGGGAAAAAAGCAAGTTTTATCAGGAAAAATGGCAGGCTCACGGTTTCAGGCCCGACATGCTACGGGATATGAGCTGCATTCAAAACATACCCATACTCAGCAAAGAAGAGATCCGCGTAAGCCAGGTGGAGGACCCGCCTTTTGGCATGATGAAAATATTGGGGCGCGGCCCCATAACAAGAATTGCGCTTACATCCGGCACAACGGGTGAGCCTGTGCTTATACCGTTTGCCGAAGATGACTATTTCGGCGTATTTTGCGAAGGCGGCGTCCGTGCGTTGTGGGCTGCCGGCGTAAGAAAAGGGGACGTTGTTCACGCGGCATACGGCTTTGTGCCGTTTATCGGGCTGGCTGGCGTTTACGACGCGGCTGAGCACTTTATTGGTTCGCTGGTTGTGCCGGGAGGCGCATGGGATAGCTCGGTAAGGTTGAACATGATACAAAAACTCAAGGTGACGGTTCTGATGGGAACCCCCACCTACCTTTTGTATCTGGCAAATCTCGCGAGGGAAAAAGGGCTTGACCCCGCCTCGTTTGACGTAAGACTTGTTATGACGACAGGCGAAATCGGCAAAACGTCTATCCCGAATACAGGCGTAAGGCTGGAGAAAGCGTGGGGGGCAACCGTACACGATTTTTCAGGGACGCAGGAAACCAACTACATTTCCTGGACATGCGAGCACGGCATTTCGCACTTAAACGAGGATCTGCTGTATTTTGAGGTAGTGGATCCCGAAACATACGAGCCTGTCCCGGCGGGAAAACCGGGAAGGCTTCTTGTCACAGATTTGGTACAAAAAATGCACCCGGTTATAAGGTTCGACACCGGCGATATTGTCGAAGGTATCGACACTTCCTATAAGTGCGAGTGCGGGCGCACTCTTAGCAGGTTCCTTGGCTTCAGGGGCAGGGTAGATGACATCATCAAGGTAAAGGGCGTTGCCATTTCCGTGTCGGGAATCGAAAACATACTGCGCGGCATCCCTGAGTGCTCAAACAATTATGAGTACCTGGCAATGCGAGATGAATCCATGCGCGACTATATTCTGGTTAGGCTGGAGCCTTTGCGCAGTGTTCCGCCAAGCGAGTGGGAATCGCTTCAGAAAAAGATTTCAGATTCGCTGCGCAAAGCGTTCATGATAACAATTGATGTTGAGGTGCTCGAACCCGGAACCCTTCCCGTGTTTAATTTTAAAGCAAAGCGCTTTCGCGACTTGAGGAACTAGCTTTTTTGTGTTACTCTTATAGTTATGTATTGTTTGAACCTGTACTTATAAACGAGAGATGTCAGTTTGGCTTGGAGGCGCTTAAAGCAAAACTTATGCGAAGCGGAGGAGGAGTAGCTGTATAGGCGGCGTTACGAGTTTTGGGTGCAGCTTCTTACATGGGTAGTAAAGAAACAGAAAATATTTTTTGAATTGGAGGAAAGTGCATGTCGAAAGTGATTACAGCAAGACAAGCGGCGGATCTTATCCAGGACGGTTGGACTATCGGCTGGACAACAGCAGGGCTCTGCGGATTTGCAGAGTATGTGGCGGCTGCAATCGAAGAGCGTTGGGTTGAAACTCAAAGCCCGAAAAACCTTACCCTGTTCCACTGCTGTGGGTGCGGCGACCACCAAGACAGAGGAACAAACCACCTGGGATACGAGGGCCTTGTAACCAAGGTTATTTCCGGGCATATCGGTGAGGCTCCAAAAGTTGGAAAACTGATACTTTCCAATAAAGCACAGGCCCACTTGCTGCCCCAGGGCGTTCTTACCCATGTGCTTCGCCAAATGGCCGGCCGCAAACCCGGTGTTCTCACAAAAGTTGGCTTGGGCACATTCGTTGACCCAAGAAACGGCGGCGGAAAAGTAAATGACATTACTACGGAAGATCTTGTTAAACTCGTTAATTTCGAAGGCGAAGAGTTGCTGTACTACAATCCGCTTAAGAAAATTGACATCGCTGTTATTCGCGGCTCGACTGCCGATGAAAGCGGCAACATGACAATGGACAGAGAAGCTCTCTTCTTGGAAGCTCTTCCGCTTGCCATGGCGGCAAAAGCATCCGGTGGCATTGTAGTGGCGCAAGTCACAGATGTTGCAAAGACTGGAACCCTCCATCCCAAGAGGGTAAAAGTTCCCGCAGCTCTTGTCGACTATGTAGTTAAAGCTCCCATTGAGCACCACATGCAAACGAAGAAAACATTCTTCATCGAAGCTTTCTGCGGTGACAGCAAACAGCCAATGTCATCTCTGCCTGTGCTAAAGCTCGACGAGCGCAAAGTTATTTGCCGCAGAGCAGCCATGGAACTTCAGCCCAACACACTGCTCAACCTCGGTATTGGTATGCCCGATGGCGTTTCAAGCGTTTGTGCGGAAGAAGGTGTGCTAGAGCGCCTGACTATGTCAACAGAGCTTGGTAACTTTGGTGGAATGCCGGGCGGCGGCCCTGACTTCCCCGCGTCGTACAACCCCGAATGCACAATCGACCATCCGTACATGTTTGACTTCTACGATGGCGGCGGCCTTGACGCTTGCGTACTTGGCATGGCTGAGCTTGATAAAGTTGGAAACGTAAACGTTAGTAAGTTTGGCCCCAAGGTTGTAGGCCCGGGCGGATTTATCAACATTTCCAGCACAGCGAAAAAAGTTGTATTCGTTGGCACAATGACATCCGGCCTCGACTATAAAGTTGAAGACGGAACCATCAAGTTCTCACCGACCATGGTAGAAAAAGATGGCGTGAAGACCGAGAAGAAACTCATCAAAAAGTTTGTCGAGAATGTTGAGCAAATTACGTTCAGCGGCGAGTACGCAGCGAAATCAGGCAGAAAAATCGTGTACGTAACCGAGCGCGCCGTGTTTGAACTGCGCCCCGAAGGCTTAACTCTCATTGAAATCGCACCCGGGCTTGACCTGGAAAAAGATGTCCTTTCCATGATGAACTTCAAACCCGTCATAGCTTCTGATCTCAAGGAAATGCCAAAAGAGATCTTTGAGCCGAAGTGGGGCAAACTTGGAGAAATCATGGACAAGTAAACAGCCAAATTAAGATATTGCGGCGGCTGTTTTAGCCGGTAAGCTGCCGCGATGTCTTAATATTATAGAAGTACATTCAACCATAAGAAGCGTGGGAACCAGACGGTGAGTGATTGGTGTTTGATGGTTCGTTAAACAGCTGTGGAAGCCATTGTTCGCGGTTCTGGTCTTGTGCATGTTGTGAGTTGAGTGCGGCTTCAAAAATTAAAAGGAGGCAGAAGCGTGTATTTACCGGATTTTGATTACTACACTCCCGAAAGCGTGGAAGCGGTCAGCAACATGCTGCTGGAGAAGGAGGGCTCCAAGATCTTGTCTGGCGGAACCGACCTTATCCCCATGGTTAAAAATGGGGTGATCCAGCCGGCGACCCTGATTTCCCTTAAAAAGGTGCCAGGGCTGAAGAAAATCGAGAACGTAAGCGGCCGGGGAGTTGTCATTGGTGCGGCGAGCACACACAATGATCTTGTTTTCTCCGAAGTTCTCAACAAAAAGTACAATTCCGTTTCCAACGCGGCTCAGCAGATGGCGGCCAACCAAGTGCGCCACGGCGGAACCATAGGCGGAAATATCGCAACCGCGACGCCATCGGCAGATTTGCCCCCCATACTTATTGCATTGGGCGCAAAAGCAACTCTTGTCAGCGCGAAAGGTAAGCGCGAACTCGCTGTGGAAGACATTTTTACAGGGCCGAGAACAACGGTTATCGAGAGAGGCGAAGTTCTGACAGAAGTTGTTATTCCGGATAGTGCGTTTACAGGCAGCTCGTACTTCAAGTATGCCCTTCGCAAGTCCGGCGCGCTTGCCGTAGTCGGTGTAGCGGCGGCTGTTCAGATGGACGGCAATGTGATTAAAGATATTCGTGTGGCGTTTGGCGCCGTTGCGCCTACACCTATGCGTGCCAAAAAAGTTGAGGAATTCCTCAAAGGCAAAGAAGCCACCGAAGCAAACCTGGAAGCCGCAGCCGACATAGCACGCGGCGAATGCAAGCCAATCAGCGAGAAGCACCGCGCATCTGAAGAATACCGCCGCGACATGGTTGGCGTATTCACCAAGCGCGCGATCAAAAAAGCTATCGCCGAAGGCCATAATTAAGTAGGGGAGTGAGAGTATTGTCTGAAAAGTTTTTATTGGATGATAATGGCATTAAGCGGTTCCTGGTAACGATTAACGTTAACGGAATCGACTACACAAAAATGGTAAAAGCCAATGCGCTGCTCGTAAACTTCTTGCGGGATGATTTGGAACTTACCGGAACAAAAAGAGGATGCGAGCTGGGCGATTGCGGCTCTTGCACCGTGCTTGTTAACGGCAAGCCAGTAAACTCCTGCCTGATTTTGGCAGTTGAAGCCGACGGCGCTAAAGTTGTAACAGTTGAAGGCGTTTCGGCAACAGACAACCTTGATATCGTTCAAGACAAGTTTCTTGAGTACGGTGCGGTTCAGTGCGGTTATTGCAGCCCGGGCATGATCATGTCTGCCAAGGCGCTTTTGATGAACAACTCCAACCCCACTTGGGATGACGTTGCAGAGGGCATTTCCGGAAACATTTGCCGCTGCACCGGTTACGTGAATATCATCAAAGCAATCTTGGCCGCTTCCGGGCAAGATATACCTCACGAAGAAGAACATTAAGGAGGGAATAGAGTAGAATGGCTGAATACACAATTGAAAACATGGACGCTAGAGGTCAGGTTGGCAAAATATATGCTCCGAGACCTTACCAAGTCATAGGCAAAAGCAAGCCAAGAATTGACGGCCCCGAAAAAGTTACCGGCGCCGGCAGATACTGCGGCGACCTCAGAATGCCCAACATGCTCCACGGAAAGCTGCTTGGAAGCCCCTATGCTCATGCGAGAATCAAGAGCATCGATATTTCTGAAGCGCTTAAAATTCCCGGCGTGGTTGACATCATCACCGCAAAAGACGTTCCCGATCTCAAATACGGCATAAGTCCCGCCCGTTGGGACGAGAACGTTCTGTGCATCGAAAAGGCTCTGTTTGTAGGCGATAAAGTTGCGGCGGTAGCCTGCCTTGACGAAGAAACCTGCTACAAAGCGCTTAAGGCAATCAAAGTTGACTATGAGGTTCTGGAGCCTGTTCTCGACTACAAAACAGCTGAAGACCCCGGCAAACCTCAGATTCACCCGGAGTACGAAAACAACCTGAACCTTGAGATCCACCAGCGTTTTGGCGATCCGAACGGCGCTATTGAAAACGCTTACATCTCACGCACATATACGTTTGATGGACAGCGCACCTACCAAAGCCCGATGGAGCCTCACTCTGCAGTTGCTTACTGGAAAGCCGGCAAGCTCACTGTTTGGTCCAGCACACAGTCGGTTCACTACTTCCAGCACTACATCGCGCGTGAGTTCGGCCTGAAAATGGGTGATGTTCGCGTAATCCGCCCGCTGGTCGGCGGCGGCTTCGGCGGTAAGCTCGAGCCCACCGGCCTCGAATACTGCGGCGCCGCTCTTTCGATGAGAACCGGCCGCCCTGTAAGAATGTTCTACGATCGCCTCGAAATGTTCCAGCACAACCGTGGCCGTCACCAGGGCGAGTACAAAATTACCCTTGGCTGCGACAAAAATGGCAAAATAATGGGCGTAAAGTGTAACTTCCTGCAAGACGGCGGCGCGTACACCAGCCTTGGCATCGCCACTGGTTACTACACCGGCGGGCTGCTCACACTCACATATGATTTCGAAAACTTCGAGTTCACCCAGCGCAGAATGTACACCAACCTGCCCGCTTGCGGCGCGCAGCGCGGACACGGCGCACCGCAGCCCAAGTACGCTTTTGAAAGCGCGCTGGACAACATTGCTGAAGAACTTGGAATCGACCCGTTGGATATCCGCCGGGTAAATGCACGTCAAACCGATACCGTTACCATCAACGGCTTCGGCGTTCAAACATGTTACCTCGCAGAGTGTATCGACAAGATCGAAGAAGTGACTGACTGGAAAAACAAGAAAGGCAAAATGCCTAAAGGCCGCGGTATTGGCTTTGCTACCGGTGCTTTCGTAACCGGCGCCGGCTACCCGATTTACCGCAACGACTACCCGCAGGCTTCTTGTATGATCCGCGTGAACGAAGACGGCACTTCTGCTACCCTCTACACAATGGCTGTTGACATCGGACAAGGCTCCGACACCGCTTATTGCCAGATGGCTGCTGAAGCAATGGGATATCGCTACGAGAACATGAAGATCGTTGCCGGCGATACCGAAACAACTCCGCTTGACTTCGGCGCATACTCAAGCCGTCAGACACTGATGGGCGGCTGGGCATGTAAGCGCGCAGGCGAAGAGATCAAGGCGAAAATCCTTGAAACAGCTGGATTTATGATGCATCTTCCTCCGGAAGACCTAATCTGCGAAGACGGCATGATCTTCTCCCGTTCAC